>Ga0210403_10000490_pt1 | contig 41398 bp, 35 predicted proteins | sample IncBWC19MmetaG_FD_150863 | JGI IMG/M metagenome (GOLD analysis project Ga0210403, IMG submission 150863) | Forest soil microbial communities from Barre Woods Harvard Forest LTER site, Petersham, Massachusetts, United States - Inc-BW-C-19-M | ecosystem: Environmental > Terrestrial > Soil >...
GCGCGATCCACAATGCCAGCCCCCGCAGCGGCCACGCTTTGATCAAGCTGAATTGTGCCGCCATTCCCTTCGACTTGCTCGAGAGTGAACTCTTTGGCCATGAGCGCGGCGCTTTCACAGGCGCAATCGCACAGAAAGTTGGCCGCTTCGAATTGGCTGACAAAGGGACCCTCTTTCTTGATGAAGTCGGGGACATACCACTCGCGTTGCAGCCCAAGCTGCTGCGTGTTCTGCAGGAACAGGAATTCGAACGTCTCGGAAGTGGCCGCACCCACCGCGTCGACGTGCGGCTGGTCGCGGCGACTCACCGGGACCTAGAACAAATGGTGAAGCGTGACCAATTTCGCAGCGATCTGTACTATCGCCTGAACGTATTTCCGATCACGCTGCCACCCCTGCGTGAGCGACGTCAAGACATCCGCCCTCTGGCGGAACACTACATTGAAATCTTTTCCTGCCGAATGGGCAAGCGCATAGACACCATTCCCGATGAATTCGTCAGCGCTTTCGAGTCGTATTCGTGGCCGGGAAACATTCGAGAGCTTCAGAACGTCATCGAACGCGCGGTAATACTATCCAATGACGGCTTGCTTCCCAATCTCCTACGCCCGACTCGCGTCGATTCGGTTGTTGCGTTTCCTGCGAACAGAACGCTTAGGGAGTCGGAGCGCCTTTTGATTTTGGGAGCATTGGAAGCCACGGGATGGCTCGTCGGCGGACCGTATGGTGCAGCCGCACGGTTAGGGATGAAGCGCACTACGCTAATCGCCAGGATGAAGAAGCACGGAATTTTTCGGCCCCCGGACGAGAATCGGGATCAAGCCGCCCTTGAGGACTTTCCAACCCGCTCCCTGTAGATATTTGTTGACGGTGTTTGACCACCGGTAAACCGAATAGGCTTTGTAAGGCGCGCTGCTCGCCAGAACGGACCAACAAATTCTGCCATTTATCTCCAATATCGACTTTTTCTTCTTCCGTTAATCCTCTGGCTGGTGGAACGACCGCGTTCTCATCGCCGACGGGGCGAGAGCAAGTGCCGTACCAGATGCACGGCCTCACTGTTTGCTTCTATCTCGTTGGAATAAGCGATGGCCAGCTCCGCCCGGCCAACGATCACGCGAGCTCAAGTGTCAGGTCCATGCCACTGTCTTCGCATGGTCACGCTTGGAGTTGGAATGCACATGGACCAGCGCAGATATGAACTGTGATTTGCGGCGGCGAATTACATGGCAGAGGAATTGCAATAACCAGCACAGAGACATGCGTGCTCTTCCCCATCGTTGGCCTCCGGAAATTCGCAGCTCTCTTTTCAGGGCGGCAGCTCGACTCGTTCCGGTTCTTTTGCCGGCAACCGTGTTTTTGGCTGCGGGTTGCGGCAACCCGGCAGCGGCGCCCGCCATTCCGAGCCCCGCGGTTGAAGTCGCCAGCGTGATTCAGAAAGACATCCCCATCTTCAGCGAATGGGTGGCAACGCTCGACGGCTATGTAAACGCGCAGATTCAGCCCCAGGTGGCGGGATACGTCATCAGGCAAACGTACAAAGAAGGTTCGTTTGTGCGTAAGGGTCAGATTCTCTTTCAAATTGATCCGCGTCCGTTCCAAGCGTTGCTCGATCAAGCGAAAGCGCAGCTGGCACAGGCTCAAGCACAACTTGGCAAAACCGAAATGGATGTGAACCGGGATACCCCGCTGGCCAAAGAGCGGGCGATTGCGCAGAGCCAGTTGGACAACGACGTGCAAGCGGAGCAGGCGGCCAAGGCGACGGTCAAGGCAGCCGAAGCACTCGTCGAGCAGGCCCGGCTGAACCTGGAATTTACGGGCGTAAAATCCCTGGTCGACGGCGTCGCGGGCATCGCCCAGGTACAGATTGGAAATCTCGTCAATCCGACGGCGGTTCTGACGACGGTTTCGCAGGTGAATCCGATCAAGGCGTATTTCTCGATCAGCGAACAAGAGTACATCCACTACGCCGACCGAATTAACGCACAGACACAAAAGGAAATTCCTTCTGGTGGGCCACCGTTTGATCTGATTCTTGCTGACGGATCGATCTACCCCCATAAAGGTTTTGCTCTGCTCACCAACCGCCAGGTGGATACAGCGACAGGCAGCATTCAGATCGTTTGCTCATTTCCCAATCCCAAAAATGCACTGCGCCCCGGTCAGTTTGGAAGATTGCGGGCGGCGCCAGAAGTGAGGAACAGCGCGCTTCTCGTGCCTCAGAAAGCCGTGACCGAACTGCAAGGAACCTATCAGCTGGCGGTGGTAGGCGCCGACAACAAGGTGAGCATCCGGGCGATAAAAGTCGGGGATCGTGTTGGGCCGCTGTGGATCGTCGAAAGTGGCGTCAAACCGGGCGAACTGGTGATCGTGGAAGGACTGCAAAAAGTGCAAAACGGTTCAACCGTGAAAATCAAGCAGGCCGCACCAGCGAAAGGCGATTGACCAGTGTCCAAGTTCTTCATCAATCGGCCGATTGTGGCGATGGTCATCTCAATCCTCATGGTGATCGTGGGAGCGGTAACGATTGCCGCGCTTCCTGTGGCCCAGTTTCCGAACATCGTTCCGCCAGAAGTTCAAGTCCTCGCAACCTATGTGGGCGCGGATGCGCAGACTATCGAGCAGTCTGTCGCGACGCCGATCGAACAGCAAATGAGCGGCGTCGACAACATGAATTACATGTATTCGCTGAACTCGACAGCCGACGGGTTGATGCGCCTGATCGTGGACTACGACGTAAAGACGGATCCGAACACCGATCTCATGCTGACGCAAATGCGACAGACGCAGGCGGCTTCTCAACTGCCGACCGATGTGGTCAATTACGGCGTCACCGTGCAGAAGACCGTGACCGCTCCGCTGATGCTGGTCACTCTCTATTCGCCGAACGGGACGTACGACGCGCGGTTTCTGGCCAACTACGCGTACATCAATCTGTCCGACCAAATCAACCGTTCATATGGCATCGGCAGTGTTCAGATTTTCGGTGCAGGCCAATACGCGATGCGGTTATGGGTGAAGCCGGACCGGCTCGCGAAACTGGCCATCACGGTTCCCGAAATTGTCTCAGCCATCCAGTCCCAAAACTGCGTCAACCCGGCAGGGCAAGTGGGCAGTGAGCCGGTTCCGAAGGGCCAGCAGTTCACCTATTCCGTGCGTGCACAGGGCCGCATGACCTCTCCCGAAGAGTTCGGAGAGATCGTGATCCGAGAATCCGCGGGCGGGGCCGTGGTTCGATTGAAGGATGTTGCTCGCGCGGAGCTTGGCGCGCAGGCCTACAACATGGTGAGCCGGTTGGATGGGAAAGAAGCGGCCATCATCGCCGCGTATCAGCTGCCCGGTTCCAATGCTGTACAAGCAGCAAACGACATCAGGAAACTCATGACGGAACTGAAAGGCCGGCTGCCGCAGGACATGGACTATGTGGTCTCACTGGACACGACACAGGCAGTCAACGAAGGCATGAAGGAGATTGTTCTGACGCTGGTCATCGCCATTGTTCTGGTGCTTATCGTCGTTTTCGTTTTCCTTCAAGGCTGGCGCGCGACGCTGATTCCGCTGCTGGCCGTCCCCGTGTCCCTTGTGGGCACCTTCATTTTCTTTCCGTTGTTCGGGTTTTCGATCAACACGCTTTCGCTGTTTGGACTGGTCCTCGCGATCGGTCTTGTAGTGGACGACGCCATCGTCGTCGTCGAAGCAGTGGAGCGCCACATCGAGGACGGTCTCGCACCGAAAGCGGCAGCGCTCCAAGCGATGCAAGAGATCTCCGGTCCAGTGATTGGTATCGCTCTGGTCCTCTCTGCCGTCTTTGTTCCTACTGCTTTCATACCGGGAATTACGGGTCGCCTTTACCAGCAATTCGCCGTGACCATCGCATTTTCCGTAATCTTGTCCGCGTTCAACGCGTTGACGCTGAGCCCCGCACTTGCCGCATTGTTGCTGCGTCCGAAGACCTCGGCCGGTGGGCCGCTGAGCGTGTTTTTCGCCTGGTTCAATCGGGTTTTCGCAAACGCAACCGAGTGGTACGTCCAGCTATGCGGCTTTCTCATCCGTAAAGGCGCAATCGCGGTGATCTTGCTGGCAGCTTTCGCGGTTGGGGCCGGTTGGTTCGGGAACAAAGTGCCCACAAGTTTTCTCCCCGACGAAGACCAGGGCTATTTGTATGTCAACCTGCAGCTTCCCATCGCGGCCTCGCTTCAGCGCACGGATGAAGTGGCCGCGAAAATCGAAAGCGCTCTGGGCAAGACGCCAGGCATTGAGCACACGACCAGCGTCATCGGATTCAGCCTGCTTAGCTTCGTACGCACCAGCTACAACGCTTTCTTCTTCGTGACGTTGAAACCATGGGACGAGCGCAAATCGCGCTCCGAACAACTTCAGGCCATCAAGCAACGCATCAACGAAGAGCTGTCCTCGCTGCCGGAAGGAGTGGCCTTTTCCTTCTCTCCCCCTGCCATTCCTGGAGTTGGTACCTCCGGCGGATTTACTTTCGTTCTGGAAGATCGTGCCGGTATGGATCTCAAGTTTCTTTCCTCGAATCTCGATACCTTTCTTACGGAAGCGCGCAAACGCCCGGAAATCGCCGGTCTGAGCACGACATCTCTCGCCAGCGTGCCCCAGCTGTATGCCAACGTGGACCGCGAAAAAGTTATCAAGCAAGGCGTAGCCGTTAAGGACGTGTACCAAACGCTCCAGACGTTCATGGGCGGGTTATTCATCAACTACTTCAATCGCTTTGGCCGCCAATGGCAGGTCTACGTCGAGGCCGAAGGCGATTATCGCACCCGGCCAGAAAATGTCGGCCAGTTTTACGTGCGAAATGACAAAGGCGGAATGGTGCCCCTCGCTTCTGTCACCCGCTTTGAGCCTCGCGATGGCCCTGAGTTCACGATGCGATTCAACGAGTATCGCGCTGCACAAATCAATGGCGCCGCTGCTCCTGGCTACAGCGCAGACCAGGCGATGAGCGCTCTCGAAGACGTCTTCCGGAAGACCATGCCACGTCAGATGGGTTTTGACTACCTCGGAATGTCCTTTCAGGAAAAGAAGGCCCGGGAAGGCGTTCCGGCGGCAGCCATTTTCGGGTTCTCTCTTCTGTTCGTGTTCCTGATTCTCGCCGGATTGTATGAAAGCTGGTCTCTTCCCTTCAGCGTGCTTCTCAGCACCCCGGTCGCAATATTTGGAGCATTTTTCATTTTGTGGTTGCGGCGCACGGTTCTCGCCGCGCTGCTACCGAGCTACATGGTGCATATCGAAAGCGACGTGTACTCGCAAATCGGCCTGGTGATGTTGATTGGCTTGGCGGCGAAGAACGCGATCCTAATCGTGGAATTTGCGAAAGAGCAATACGAACAGGGTAAGCCCCTGGCTGAGGCAGCGCTTGAGGGAGCGCGCCTGCGGCTTCGCCCGATCTTGATGACTTCGTTCGCATTCATCTTGGGTGCTGTCCCGCTGTGGACCGCTTCCGGCGCGGGAGCTGTCGCCCGCCAAATCATGGGTACAGCTGTCATCGGAGGCATGCTGGCTGCGAGCCTCATTGGCATTTTCTTCATTCCCGCCATGTTTTATCTGGTCGAGAAGTGGTCCGGTGCAGGCAGGCAACGCCAGCTGCTTGCTGCTACCGAAGGCGCACCCGCCGAGGCTGACTAGAATGAAGCTTTGTATCCTCGTGTTGAGCGCCGCTGCTCTCCTGTCCGGCTGCACCTTGGGTCCGAATTACCAGCGGCCTACCGTCGCAGTGCCGGGCTCGTATCGGGGAACGGTCTCCGACGAAGCCGCACAAACGCAGCTCACCCTGCTTGGGGACCAAAAGTGGTGGGACATCTTACGGGACGAGCAGTTGCGCATGCTGATCCGCACGGCGCTTACCCAAAATTATGATTCGCGCATCGCCGCATCCCGCGTGCTCGAAGCCCAAGCGCAACTCGGGATCATACGCGCCGACCAGTTTCCCGCCTTGGGTGCCGGAGCAGGAATCGCCGACGTCCGCGAGGCCCAATCGAAGTTTCTGCCAGCCTACGAGACGAGCACCGGACAAGCAAATCTTTCCGCCGCTTGGGAACTTGATTTTTGGGGAAAGTATCGCCGCGCAACGGAAGCCGAAAGAGCGAATCTCGTTTCGAGTGAATGGGCCCGGCGGGAAGTTGCTTCGACGCTCGTGGCCAATGTCGCCAGTGCATACTTCCAGCTGCGGGCGCTCGACTTGGAACTGGAGATTTCAAAACGCACGCTCAATTCGCGGCAGGAATCGCTGCGCCTGACACGAATCCTCGCAGACGGGGGCTCGACCTCACTGCTCGACGTGCGCCAGGCCGAGCAGTTGGTATTTACGGCAAGCGCGGAGATTCCTGCCCTCGAACAGCAGATCGAGCAGCAGGAAAACTTTCTCAGCATTTTGCTCGGCCAGAATCCAGGTGACATACCCCGAGGGCAGACACTCACCGAGCAGCGCCAGCCACCCGAAATACCGCCCGGGCTTCCGTCGTCTCTGCTGGAGCGTCGGCCGGACGTTCAGCAAGCGGAAGCGCAGCTGATTGCGGCAAACGCGGAGATCGGTGTGGCGCGTGCCGCCTATTTTCCTCAGATCTCGCTGAGCGGCGCCGGTGGCTTCCAGAGCTCTGCGCTGAGCAGCTTGTTCAGCGGACCCGCTGGCGCTTGGAGCTTCGGCGCCTCACTGGCCCAGCCAATCTTTACGGGGGGCAGGCTCCGTTCTGAGCTGCGTCTCGCGGAGGCACGCCAGCAAACGGCGATGCTGTTTTACCAACAATCGATTCAGGGAGCCTTTCGCAGCGTCTCCGATGCCCTAGTGGCGTACCGCAAGACCCGCGAATTCCGCGCACAGCAAGAACTGCTTTTCCGATCGGCCCAGGACGCGGCGCGTCTTTCCCACATGCGCTACACGGGTGGTGTCACGGGCTATCTGGAAGTCTTGACCAACGAAACCAACGCCTTCTCGGCGGAGCTGGGCCTCGCTCAGGCCCAGCTCAATGAATTGTTGGCTCTGGTTCAGCTATACCAGGCATTAGGAGGGGGCTGGCAGCAATAGCGCGTGGTCGCATCTCTACGGCCACGGAATGACGATTGTCAGCGGAGGCCATGAACGGTGTTCCGCAGGACGCGGCGCCTCGCGAGACGAAGGTGGCTACGAAGTACGAGCGGGCTTCGGTCGCATCGTTGGGTAGCGGCGATTGGCAAAGTTGATTTGCCGGCTCGGCAAGGCTGCGCATCGCCACACGGTAACTACGTCTCGAGTCTAGTTGCGTCGTCAGGTACAATTCACTGGGCAGTCGCCACGCTGCAGCTGCCGGTCTCCAGGCCGTGCTGTCTGTGAAGAAGCTGCAGCAGCATCTGCGCTTTCCGTAAGATTTTGTGCGAGAGGAGCAAGTCAGAATGGACATGACGCGCCGACAATTCGCCCTGGCTCTTGCAGCGGCCACCTACCTGCGGCCCTCCTTGTTCGAGCCGCTTTCCCCATTAGGAGTTCCCCGCGGCGTCGTTCCCGGCCGAGTCACTTGGGCTCACGATCCGGCGGCTGTAACCTGGGATGGCACAGGTTCATGGTGGACCGATGCCCATAATGACCAGTCCGTAATTGACCGCATGGCTTCTCGGTCCATTCGCGGTCTTACAAATCAAAAAAGCGACGCCCAGGCATGGAACTCCATCTTTCAATACTTCAATCGCACTCATGGGCGCGGCAAAGCCGGATATAGCGCTGGGGAGAAGATTGCGATCAAGGCGAACCTGAACAACACAACGGACCATGGCACGATCGAACGCCTGAACTCCTCGCCCCATTTGATCCTTTCGCTCGTCCGACAGTTGACCGGCCCGGGACGAGTGACGGAATCATCGATCACCATCTTCGATTCCAGCCGGTTCATCCCGGGCAATCTCTACGACAAGATTCACCATGAATTTCCCGGCGTCACGTTTGTCGACCATATCGGAGGGGATGGACGACTAAAGGCCGAGTTCAAGCCCAACGCGATTCCTTTCTCAGTTGAAAGCCACAACGCCACCGGGCTCGATACCACGGTGGTTGAGGCCGCCTACGTAATTGATGCTGCCGTGTTGAGAGCGCATGTGAGTTCAGGGGTGACACTTTGCGCGAAGAATCTCTTCGGCGCTACGAGTATCAACACCGACTGGCGCAAAAACGCGCACGACGGTTTCCATCACAACAGCGATGGTTCGGCAAGTTACTCCGCGTTCACAGATTATTTGGGTCATAAAGACCTCGGCGAGAAAACCATCCTTTTTGTTATTGACGGGCTCTATGGAAACGACAATGTGGATGGTCCGCCTCATCGCAAGTGGAAGATGGCGCCATTCAACGATGCTTGGCCGAACAGTATTTTCATGTCGTTTGACGGCGTGGCGATCGATTCCGTCGGCTTCGATTTTCTTACTTCGGAATGGCCCGATCTTCCAGATATCGCGAATGCCGATAACTACCTGCGCGAATCTGCCTTGGCTCATGACCCACCTTCGAAGACGGTCTATGATCCTGAACGCGACGGGATCCGGTGCCGCAGCCTTGGTGTGCATGAACATTGGAACAACGGAACGGACAAGAAGTACTCGCGCAATCTCGGAAAAGCGCACGGGATCGAACTTTTCCAAGTCTGAAGTGCGGAACAAACTTGAGCCGTCGCTCCCGCTGATTGGCGGAGTTGCGCAACGGCAGATAGGTTATCGTTACTCAGGGAGGCAGGATGAGCCGGAGAGCATTCTAGAGGTATCGCCACCCGGAAAATTCGAGACAACATTGAGTTGTTCACCACTCTGATTCGTCACGCGAACAAGAAGGCTAAGGACACCGCGAGATCACGCGCGCTCATGACTTATTGCGCGACGGTCGGCGCCATCAGCGTGGCCCGCGCGGTATCCGACGAGCAGCTTTCCCTCGAAATCCTGAAGACTGTGGCACAGAGTCTGAAGAATCCCACTTTGTGAAAGTCAGATCTCGGCATTGCAGCACTAACACTGCTTCTGCAATCGTCTTTAGCCTCGCTGTTCCGTTGCAAGCCCCTGCAGGCGTAGTCGCTTGACTTCCCTCGCGCCACGTCGAGGCCGAAAGAATCCATTGCAGGCCAGAGCACTTGCTCGAACTATTCCCAAGTAGCGGTGCGCTCGCGGCCAGTGTCCACGATGATGGCTAGGTCAGGTTTCGGCAGAAGGCCGCGTAGAATAGAAACAGCTATCGCTGCGCTCTGCGTTCCATCTCCACAGCACCAACAGTTGTTGTCACGTTTCCCCCTTCCACTCCCGGAACCCGGCTGGGGGCTACTGTTGCCGTTACTCTAGTGTCAGCACCACGTTCTCGGCGATCCAGCGCGCTACGCAGGTCCGATAGCACGGCGGCGGCTGAACGAGCCGAAGCAGGTCAAGATCAACAGCACCGTTGAATGCGCCGCTGAAATTGACGGTCAGGCGCCGGTTCTCGTAGGTTCCCGACGTGATGTGCATCGTCAAACGATCCTCGGCGTTCTGGACATTTTGCAGATTGAAGCTGCCACCGGAATTGACCGTCGCGCTGGGGGCATTTTGGTATAGATTGATGACATCCACGCCGCTCAAGAAAGCGCTGTAGACCGTTCCATTGATGTTCACAACGCCCATGCTGGAGCAGTAGAGATAACTCGTTCCCTGCACGGAGCATGAACTGTTCGGCAGATTGTAGGTGGTAGTGCCTGACTGCGCGCCTAACGAGAGCGTAGATAACGTCAGAATTGCGAGTAGTGCTGCTGCTTTCTTGGTCATGCCGTTTTCTCCTTCTTGAGATTTGCGTATCCAGCCCACCAGATGTCCACTTGGCCCACTATCGAGTTTCCCGATGTCGGTTAGGACTTGCGGGGTCCAAAACTCTGCCGTTTTGCGGTCTTTTCGGGGGTCTCATTGCGTTAAGGGCAACCGAATCAATGGGACTTAGAGTGTGATCGTCAAGCTCACCGAGGCAGACGCATCGCAACTTCCGTGGAAGGAGCCCGGCATGGTGCTTCCACTCGTTTTTCGTGCGCCCCAGAAAGTGCTGAACACACCACTCCCCAGGTCAGACAGGAAGCCTTGCCTCTTTATGACTTGCTTGCGTTCTTTGATTCGTGTCAGCGGAGGTTTCTGGCTCCGCCCGCCAGAGATGAGAAGGAATGAGGTCGCTCGGCAAGTTCAGTTTGTGCTCTTAGGATGCCAAATCAAGTCTCCACAAGTGCTTAAAAACTTTGGTTTTGCCAATGCGGTTGGCGGGGGATAAGAAGTTAGCCATGAATAATTTTCATGGCGCCTGCACTCTTTACACAATTTTACACGCCTATTTCTCCTCTTGATCCCGTCGACGCACTATACGGACTGGCTGGCACCTCGTGTCACTTCTGCACGACAGATTCTTACTTCGATGAAGAAATGGGCCAGGATTCCCGGATAGAGGGGTCCGCGGTGTGACAGGTCATGCTCCGCAGCGCGGCAGTGGCACACCTCAAAACCGTCCCTTCCCGCAATTGAATTTGGATAAGGCCTGCGACCGCCGCAACGACGGGCGGCCACCGCCAAACGGCTTTGAGGTTACTCCCCGTTGCGGTATCGTAGCGCCCCATATTTCTTCGGCGCGTGCCAGAACCATCGATCAGGCCGCCACGAACGGCACTTTTGTCAGGCTACGGAATCACGACCAGCCTGTGGGCGTGTGCGTGGCGTTCCCAGGCATCCTCGATCTCGGCGAGCGGAACACGCTCGGTCTCGATGCGCAATGTGCCGCGGGCTACGCTGTTCATCACTTGTTGGAACGCGTCAGCAAGTATGTCCCAAGACGGCATGCCCCCGGTTCCCAGAATCGTCAGAGCCGTACTTCGCAGGACTGCCGCGGGCAGAGTGATTGTAGATCCAGCGCTCTCGCCCACCTCCACCAGCCGAGTCTCCGATTCCCCAATCGCAAATTCTTTTCCGGTGATGGCTTTCAGCAGAGCTTCGGTCGGGCGGCCCCATAGATAGTCGATGATCACTTCGAAACGCTTTTCGCCGGCCTCGCGGCGGAAGGCTGCGATCAATTCTTCATCGGGTTTGTCGAGGCAAATTGTCGAGTCGGCACCAAGCTCGTGGAGTGTGCTCAACACGTGTTCGTTGCGTCCTGCCGCAACGACGCGTCCCGCGCCCAAGATTTTGGCGATCTGTACCGCCAGCTTGCCCGTGACTCCGGTGGCGCCAAGGATCAGAACGGTTTCGCCAGCGGAGAGCTTCGCACTGTGCTTGAGAGACAGCCAGGCCGACACACCAGGATTGGGAATGGCCGCGGCAGTGACATCGTCCAGTTCTTCAGGGACCGAAAAACATTGAACTCGCCGAACCACAGTGCGCTTGGCCATCGCGCCGTACGGCCGCCTCGCTCCGCCGAAGAACACTCGCGAGCCGTCTTCGAGCCGCCCCACGCCATCCATGCCGCAAACAACGGGAAATTCGCGCGGGCTGGCATAGTGCGTTCCAGCCGCCATCTGTTTGTCCACAGGCTTCAGCGCAGCCGCGGAGACAGTTATGAGCACTTCACCTTCGCCCGGACTTGGATCGGGAAATTCCTCAAAGCGCGGCGGTTTGCCGAGAGCATGCAGCACGGCGGCGTGCATCAGTGGCCTCCTTTCAGATGTTCACCTCGGTTCGCTAGGCAATTGATGAGACCGAGTCGATGCTGACAAATGCCCTTCGCAGAGGCAAGACCAATTGCATCCAATGAGTGAGCCTCGGTCCGAGGTGAGAAGTCGCCTAAACCGGAGATGTGCTCCGCTTTGTCCTCGGCGCGTGTGTCCGGATCAAGGGCAGCCCGGGAGTAATCTTCTACCCTTTGGTACAACGGTTTCAAACACCGTTGTAGAAGCCAAATCCCTTGGGTGGCCGAGCGGTTGAATATTCTTGGGACAACGGAGGGCCAATCCCGCCGAGGATCGGGAGAACGAATCAGGTGCGGTCGACAACCAGGACGGGCGTGTATGACTGCGCGCAAAGCGGACTTAGGATTTCCTTTGACAATGCCACTGGAAGAAATCCTTTCGTGAAAAAAGATTGGTTAGCGCGCATGGCCGACGCCCGTCTGTATACTGATCTTCGCCGCGTTCGTCGCGCGTCTCGCGGCGAGCGCACGGCTTCCGATCCAGACAAGCTGCAATCCTGCAAATATTGCCACGATGGCAACAGCCGTCTTCAGCTTGTTCGCGGGAACTCTCTTCGCCAGCAAGCACCCAAACACGACTCCAGGAACACCACCTAGAAGAAGCTGGAAAAGTATCGGCATGCTAATCGAGCCAAAAGTCCAGTGAAAAGCGCTGCCTATCACCGCCAATACCAGCCCAAAGAGCAAGTCCGTTCCAACAACCTGGGCAGGCGTCATTTCAGAATAGTTCAGCAAAAGAACTGTTCCGAGCGCCCCAGCACCAGCGGACGAAAATCCCGATTCCATTCCAATCGGCAGAGCGAGCCACGGGAGCCAGCGATGGTTCTTTCCTGCGAACGCGGAATTTTGCACGCGCCTGACAAAGGTCACGCTTGATGAAGCCGCCAGGAGAACACCCAGCAGCAGGATTACAACTGGATTCCCTGCGTCTCGATTCAACAAACGGAGCGCCCAAGTGCCCACAAGAAGACCCGGAACTGCTCCTTGCAGCAGCAGCCACAGATAGCGTGAATGAATCTGCTTCCGGAGCAAATAAAAAGGAGCTGCAATCAAACGCAGCACGCCCGCAAACAAGAATGCGGTTCCGACAGCTTCCCCGGCCGTTAGTCCAGCGAGCAGCACAAGGGCGGGAACCGTAAAACTTCCCCCGCCGATCCCCGTCAATCCCACAGCAACGGCAATGATGAATCCCACCAGGCAGTGCATCACTGCCCCTTCTCCGAAAACGTGTGGATTCCGCATTCCAGCTTTGTTCCGCCCCAGCGGCCCGAGCGAGGGTTGTTAGGGTCGTCCGGAATTGCGGTGCACGGTTCGCAGCCGATGCTCAAATAGCCTTGATCGTACTGCGGCAAGTAGTTGATTCGGTTCTTGGCCGTGTACTCCCATACTTGCCCCCAGGTCCAATCTGCGAGGAGGCTCACTTTCAAAAGTCTTTTCCCGCTCGGCAATCGGTGTTCTTCTATCTTCTTGAGATTCTTCCGGGTGGGCGATTGTTCTCGCCGCAATCCTGTGAACCAGATGTCAAACGGTTCAAGCACGCGCATGAGCGGTTCAACCTTGCGCAATTGGCAGCACCGCGTGGGTTCGGCGCGGTAGAGCATACCGAACGCCGATTCCTGTTCAGGGAACGTTTGCGTGGGCAGCACGTTAATCAAATTGAGCGACCACTCCCTTGTCATTCGATCGCGATATTCGTAGGTCTGCGGAAAGTGATATCCCGTATCAAGAAACAGTACTGGCAAGTCCGGCATTCGTTGCCTGAGAAGATGCGCCACTACCATGTCTTCCGCCTGAAAACTGCTAGTCAGGCAAACTTTTGCGCTTTGATTCTCTTTGAGCACGGTTTCAAGCGCTTGGTCGGGTGCGAGACTTTCCAATTCCTCGGCGATACGATCCACTTCCATTCAATTGACCTCGTCCTGATTCTTTTGCGACTTTGCGAACCACAAGGAGTCCGCCAGCGCCAGGGCGCGGCGGAAAACTTCTTCATCGCTGGCATTCTCGTTTTTTCGGGAGAAGTCGAACAACCGGGACTGTGCCTCCAAAGCGAGGCGTTGTTTCGTCTCGGTATCGAGGGCCACTCCTGAATAAATAGAAACGGCCCCAATCCTTTGCGCTGCACGAACCGTGTCGGGAAGCGTGCTGCCCGATGCTTCGCGGTCAAAATCCAGTACCTCGAAACCTTGGTCGAAGAGTGCGCGCTCCAACTTCGAAGCAAGAGCAGGCTGATTCTCTAACAAGAAAGTCGCTGGATAGTGCCCATGCCGTTCGTAGCGTTCTTGCGCACTGACACGTATCTCCGGGGCTTCCGTCGATGCGAGTTCTGCTCGTTCCAGCCTGTATCGGTCAGGCAGATCTTCTTGGATCATCCCGGCGCCGACCGTGGCGTTGGAGATCACATCGATCAGGATGAAACTGCCCGTTGTCCGATTGCTGGCATAGGGATCAAAGAGAAGCGGAACGTGGGCTTCGAATTCAAGTGAAGCAATGTCGTTCATGTTCAGTTGCGTCGCCTGTTCCTGTTGAAGTGTATTGACGTTCACGCGATGGTGAATCTTTACCGGGCGAATTTTTGTTTGGCGCGCCGTCTGCTTTACCAGATACGTTCTACCCGCTTCCAGCGGAGTCGCGTGGAGCCAAACGACCATGGCGCGGAATCTTCTCGACATTCGCGGGCCATCCTCAGGCGAAACCAACATGTCTCCGCGGGTGAGGTCGATCTCATCTTCCAGTTGCACGGTCACCGACATCGGGGCAAACGCCTCCGGCAAATCGCCGTCGTAGCTTACGATCGAACGCACTCGTGTTCTTCGTCCGGACGGCAGTGCCAGTACATCGTCACCGGGGCGAATCACTCCACTCGCCACACGGCCGGCAAAGCCCCGGAACTTGGCGTCGGGACGAATCACCATCTGCACCGGGAATCGCAGACTTTCGAGGGCATCGCTTGCTGCGATAGAAACAGTCTCCAAGTGTTCGAGCAGGGTTGGCCCCTGATACCAAAACGTCCGCTCGCCTCTCTCGACGACGTTATCTCCCTCCAGCGCACTGATGGGCACGCACTGGACATGGTTGATGCCAAGCTGCCCTGCCAACTTCAGAAATTCCCGCTCAACTTCCAGAAACACATCTTCCCGGTAATCGACGAGATCCATCTTGTTCACCGCTGCAAGAACATGGCCTATCCCCAGCAGCGAAGCGATGAATGCATGACGCCGTGTCTGCGGAAGGAGTCCTTTCGTAGCATCCACAAGAATCACGGCAAGGTCCGCGGTGGAAGCGCCTGTGGCCATGTTGCGCGTGTACTGCTCGTGCCCCGGAGTATCTGCAATGATGAATTTCCGTCGCGCCGTCGCGAAATAGCGGTAGGCCACATCGATGGTGATGCCTTGCTCGCGTTCCGCGCGCAGGCCATCCGTCAGCAGGGAAAAATCAATTGGTCCCGAGGAACGGTTGATGCGGCTCTTTTTCACGGAAGCAAGTTGGTCTTCATAGACGCCCTTCGAATCATGCAGCAGTCGCCCGATTAGCGTCGATTTGCCGTCATCAACGCTTCCCGCGGTCGTGAATCGAAGAAGCTCCAGATCCACGCTCTGCTCGAGGAACTCCGTGGAGGTTCTGTGCGGTCTCTCTTGCATCGTGGAGGTCACTAGAAATATCCTTCCCTTTTTTTGAGCTCCATGGATCCTTCTTCATCGTGGTCGATCGCGCGGTTCTCGCGCTCCGAACGTCGGAACGAGACCATCTCCTCAACAATTTTCGCCACGGAGTCCGCTTCTGACCGGATGGCCCCCGTGCAAGGAACGCATCCGAGCGAGCGCATCCGGCATTTCAACACTTGCGTCTTTTCGCCCGGCAAGAGTTCCGTTGTGTCGTGGATCACGACAATCGAGCCGTTTCGCAGCACTACTTCGCGTTCTTTTGCGAAATAAAGAGAAACAATGGGAATATTCTCCGCCTGGATATAGAGCCAGATGTCCAGCTCCGTCCAATTCGACAGTGGAAAAACGCGAATGCTTTCTCCTTTGTCTATCCGGGAATTGAAAATATTCCAGAGCTCCGGCCGCTGGTTTTTCGGGTCCCATTGACCCAAGGGATCGCGGAAAGAGTAAATTCTCTCTTTGGCTCGCGATTTCTCTTCATCCCGCCGCGCTCCTCCAAAGGCAGCGTCGAAGCCGCCGTCCGCAAGCGCATCGAGCAGCGATTTTGTCTTCAGCAGCCCACAGCATTTCTGCGTTCCCAGCGAAAAAGGATTGGCCCCTGCGCCCAGGGCCGCCTGATTCTTGTGCACGATGAGTTCTGCCCCGATCCACCGCGTGTACGTGTCACGAAACCCGATCATTTCCGGAAATTTGTAACTGGTGTCGATGTGCAGCAGGGGGAACGGAATCTTGCCCGGGAAAAACGCCTTCTGCGCTAGACGCAGCATTACAGAGGAGTCTTTGCCGATCGAGTAAAGCATCACCGGGCGCGCAAACTCTGCCGCCGCTTCGCGCAGGATGTGGATGCTCTCCGCCTCCAGCGCCCGCAGGTGACTCAATCGCCGCGGGACAAGCGTCGATGTTCCCGCGCCGTAGGTAGAAGCCGCAGCCGGTTCGGAATGCGTGACCTCGGAAGAGTTCGCCATGGATCTCCGTTCAAAAACAAAAAACCCACCTGCCAGGCTTTCCGGCGGTGGGTTGGCTACAATCTTGGAGTAATTAGCTTCTTAGAAAAGCTGGCTTTTCACCCATACAAGACACAGCGGCCCTCGCCGTCATTTTGCAGACGACAACAGGCAGCGGTCGTTGGAAAAAAGCCAGTCACAAGACTGAATGATACCCAATACGTTCAGAGGGTTCAAATCACTTTTTTGTTTTCGAACCATCAGTATTTTCGATGACCGAAGCACTCATTCGGTTTCTCCCAAGGTCGCCGTTTCGACAGGACTCTGGAAGGCATTGAATCGGTCTGAGGTTGACGTCCTCTTCGAGTCTGCTTTCCTTCCACGGGAATTGCGCCAATCCCGAGACAGCAAACTAAGTCTGGCGTCAGTGGAGCCGCTGCGGTGAAAACATGAGACATGATTTGGTGCCGACAGGAAAACTAAACGGCGACATCACAAGAGATCACGGAATTAGAGCAATACCGTGACCGATAGGCTTCGTCTTGACACTGGCAATCGCGAGGTCTACGATGGCGTTACTTTTGTGATGAAGTGCTCTGCCCCATAATATCTGCCAATCATTTTCCGAAGGTACAAAGATGCTTGAAAAGCGCCGGAATCCGCTCGCCTCAACTTCTCGAATAGCTGTTCTTCTGGCGGCCCTGTTTATGTGGATCGCCATGGAATCATTCTCGTACGAACAGTCACCTCCGGCTCGGGGCGACTCAGTCGAGATCGCACCTGGGATCACCGTGCTCTGGCCGGCTCCGTGGTTCGTCGCAGAGCGCACGAAAAACGTGATTGAGGTTGTTTACCCTCTCCAAGAAGAGAACCCAAAGTTGAAGCTTAAGCTCGGTGAGAAGCCTCGGTCTGCCGAAGCGCTAATAACTGCGGCGGCTCGCATGGCAATTGAGGTCCAAGACCAGCGTACGCACGCCTATGCCCTTAAAAGGCTTGCTGGAATCGCCTCCGAGGTGCCCGACCATTCCGTGCTGACCGTCATCGCTGGCTGGCCCGCCATCGAGCGCCGTCGTACGGCGCCACTCCCGAACCCAGGTTTAGCAGAAGCTCCGCCCCCGACAGCCACTGCAGTGTTTGTGACTAGCTCGATTGTTGTAGGCACCCTGATCGTGCGCTTTGAAACCGTCATCGGCCCGAAAGCGGACCCCAACCTGGCCGACGCGGCCTTGGAAATCGCACGGAGTGTTCGCGTCAAGCCGGGGAATAGTGAAATTGCCCGGCGCGAGCTGGGTGTCGTTTCCCGAGCCATTCTGCGGCCGCCCGCGCTTCTGCAAGAGGTCAGCCCAGGCGGCGCGACCGCACCCAAGGGAGTGCCACTGCCACCCGCGCCGCCTCCAGGGCCCCCGCGACCGGGAGCGGCGGCTTCCGTCCAGAGCGGGTTCGGCGAGCTAGAGGTCGCCGTCTCGGACGACGGTCAGCACGTAGTTGTCGCCGCCAACAGCGGTTTTTCTTTTTCAGACGACGGCGGCCGAAGTTTCACCCGCGGAGGGGGAACTCCTTGCGTCTATAACGGTTGCGATGGAGACCCGTCGCTTGCCGTGGGCAAGAGCGGAGCCATCTACTACTCTTGGATCGGCTTCCCGACAAACGAGCCAGGTAGTTTCCCCCCGCCGAACGGTGCAACAGACACTGTTTCGGTATCCACTGATAGCGGCCACACTTTTTTATTCGCTGGCAACGCGGTGCTATGTCCGAGTAAGGCTCCTAACATCTGCTTCTTGCCCGACCAGCCGCACATCGCCGCGGATCGCTCATCGTTCTCGGCGGCTGGTTTGGATAGAGTCTACTTGGTATGGAGGAACTTCTCCAACGTGAGCCTTACGGCTCGCATCGTATGCTCGATGGATGGCGGCTCGACATGGCCCGAGCAGACAACGGTAGATGTAGCAGGGGACTTCCCTCGATTGGCGGTGGGAGGCGATAGCTCGGTCTATGTGGTCTATGTCAATAACAGCACTATAATGCTCCGCAAGTTTAGCTCGTGTGACAGCGGGCTTGTGCCTCAACCCTCCGTCACCGTGGCATCGTATGTGGGTCCCCAGGCATGCGGAAATTCGCCCGGCCCTGCTCCGATGCCCGGGTTAGACCGCTGCAACGATGGAAACATCATCAACAGTCCTACGGTCACGGTCGACCCGGTCGATCCTAACCACGTATCTGTGGCCTGGGCAACGTCAACGACAACGAACAATGAGGACGTGATGCTCGCGGACTCTACAGACGGCGGACTTACATTCCCGCGCTCGGTGCGCGTAAGCAGCGCGCAGTCGGCACGGCGCTTCATGCCGTGGGCCTGCTCATTGGGCGGCCTAGCTTTTGTCTCTTGGTACGACCGTAGGGCGGCTACCAGTGCCAATAATGATCTGACGGACTACTTCATAGGAAACGTGTCTTCCAAAACTGGAACGTTACGAACAGGTTCCGAGATAAACCTTTCCTCGAATCCCGATCCGCAGTGTGCCACCGGTTGGCCTTGCGGAACTTGGGAGACCCGGGACGCCACTTCCTGCTCAATCCAGCCGCAGCTGGCTGGAAGGTGTGGCGCTTCCTGGCCTGGGAACGGTGCTCTGTGCAGCTTCACTACCCCTCAGTGTCCGGCCGGTCAACAGTGCACAAGTTGGGGGGGCGGGTGCCCCAAGTATGGCGACTACAACGGCAACGCGTGCGCGGCTGGTCGTGTCTATGTGGCATGGGCATCAGCTACAGCTCCTCCCGGCTTGCCCCCCGTTACCGGCATTAACATCTTCTCCGCCGTTTTTGCTCTCCCGGACATTGAAATCACAAATCTTACTGTCCGCGGAACCAAATGGTGTGCGACTGTAACTGCCACTGAGGCTGGACAGCCGGTCGCTGGGACCGTCGTCATCGATGGGGTGACGGGTTCAACCAATCAGCAGATCTGTTTCCCTCCGTGTTCAGAGACGGTTTCGGACGTTGAGTGCGATCCGCAACGAAAGCCCCCATGCCGAATTTTCCACGTCCGTGAACCAATCCCATGCCAGGGAACGGTTCGTATCCCAGGGTTTCCGCCCGTGCAGATCTCCGTGGGCCCACCATAGCAAGCGATTCCAATTAAGTGGCTGTGAGCAATCGCGCGAATCTGATCGGATCTCAATTGCGCAGGTCTGACGAAGCGCAGATTGATAGGGGGCAGAATGCTCGTGTTGCAGGCTGTTGGCCACTCTCGCCGCCGCGCCGCTCAACGGCTATTTTGTTCCGTCGGCACTGCGGGACGATGCCGTCGTTGCTCGACCTTGACGATCCTGAACCGTGCACGCACTGAGCGGCTGGACTCGCACTCTGCGGGAACACCGGAATAAGATGGTTGCGGAATGCGAGTCCGCAAAATCGTTCATATCGACATGGACGCGTTTTATGCGTCCGTGGAGCAGCGGGACGATCCGCAATTGCGCGGCAAGCCCGTCGTAGTCGCATGGCGCGGTAAGCGCTCCGTTGTCTGCGCGGCTTCCTACGAAGCCAGACGATTTGGCGTGCGCTCGGCAATGCCAGCGGTTCGAGCGGAACACCTCTGCCCGGGCGCCGTGTTCCTGCCTCCGGATTTTCCGCGCTATCGGGCTGTCTCGCGCGAGGTCCGTGAAATCTTCAAGCGTCACACCGACCTGATCGAACCTCTGTCTCTCGACGAAGCGTATCTCGATGTTTCGGAAAACAAGACCGGTCTGCCTACCGCGACGCAGGTCGCACGCACCATCCGCGAACAAATCCGGACGGAGCTTCATTTGACGGCTTCGGCGGGCGTCGCGCCCAACAAATTCCTGGCGAAGATCGCTTCGGACTGGAAGAAACCGGACGGACTTTTTGTCATCCAGCCGAAAGAGGTCGATTCTTTCTTGTTGCCACTGCCGGTTGGCCGTCTGCCTGGGGTCGGCAAGGTCACGGAAGAAAAGTTGAAGAGCCTTGACGTGCAAACCGTCGCCGATTTGCGAAAGATGGATTTAGCGATGCTCGAACGCCGCTTCGGCCGCTATGGCGTGCGTCTCTACGAGTTGGCCCGGGGGATCGACAAGAGCGAGGTAGTCCCCGACAGGCCCACGCAATCCATATCGGCCGAGGATACCTTTGAACAAGATGTGCCGTTGGCCGAGACCGAACCGATGATCCGGAGTCTCGCAGAGAAAACCTGGGCCGCATCGCGCAAGGAACTACGTCTCGCACGCACCGTGGTCCTTAAACTTAAGACAAGCGAGTTCAAGATACTTACTCGCAGCCATACACCGCACGCACCCCTTTCTTCTTGTGAGGAATTGATCACGATCGCTCTGTCCCTACGAGAACGCATAAGCCTTGGCCCAGAGCAACGCTTTCGCCTAGTTGGCGTCGGGTTGAGCAATTTTCACGACCCCGATGACGCGTCTGCCCAGCCGGTTCTTTTCGAATAGTTAGGTCGGACTACTTGAACGCAAAGGACCGCGGTCGGCAGGTTTCCGAATTGCCAACCACCAGGATGTGGCCAGACCAGTCAGTACAGCGCGTTCATCGGTAGCAATCTGCCAACCCGGAGGCATTCCTTCCGGGTTGCTCGTTAGACCAGAATTGGAGCACGGGACACGAGTCAGGGAAAACGTTTCCTTACGAGCATCCCGCCGTGGGCGCATTGTCGCAACTGAACAATCCGGTGATGGTCGCGGTCTCAATCACGTGCCCGATCATAGCGCGGAACAGCGTTTCGGGGGGCGCCGGAAATCCTGGCGGAAATTGCGGCAGGTTGAATGTGGTATCCAACGCATACACCGTGAACAAGTATTTGTGAATTCCGTTCGGCACGATGTCCGGCGGCGGACACGGCCCCGCATAGCCCGGATTGAACGTATCATTCGAGATTTGCGGGAACGTGATTTGCGGGACGCCGTTTATTATTGTCCCTGCGCCCGCTGGTAGCTCCGTCACGTCCGGTGGAATGTTGTACACGCCCCAATGCGTGAATTCTCCCGTCTCGTCGTACACCGCTACCGCGTAACTCTTCGTCCAGAGTACGGCCCGCGTCCACTTTAGATCCGGCGACGTATTCCCGCCGATGCATGCACTCCCCAACTGCCCGTTGAACACCATGCTCGGCGGCACGATCGCGTTGTTCTGAAACGTTGCGCTGGTCACGCGGAATCGCGGCCCATCGTCATCGTCGCCCTGCACACTAAGCCCATGCGCCTGCGCCGTGCCCGCAACTCCGGCGACACGTCCGAGCTCGCCCGGAAACACCATCAAATTGAGGATCGCAAATAAAGAAAGGAAGAGAAGGATTCGGGTCTTCATAATTCACCCCTTGTCCGTCATCGAAAAGTACCAACACCACGAGTATCGCGGATTCTACGCATCGATTTCTCTGTGGTCAATCTTTCGTGTTTATATTATTCGTCCCGGCTCAGTCGGAGGTCTCTCAAGGCGCGCTCGATTCCGCGATGCGCATGGCTACCCCGGTCACCCGTCCCACAATTTCCGCTTCTTGCGGATACGGGAAGCGCCGAATCTCGGTTGGGGAATTCGGATAAGGAATCGCGCTCAGGTGTCCGTCTTTCAATTCACACCAACTGCACAGGTAACTCTCTCGCAGTTCGATGAAGTAAATGGGCCGTTCGAACTCCGTCCGCCATGTCGCGGACTTGATCTTCCGCTGGTTTCCGTCGATTTGGACGAACGAACCAGGACGAATCAATGGATACATGGTGTAATCCTTGAGCCCGATATAACCGTATAAGGACCTTCGCAAGTCGAGGTGCTGCACCAGGGGAACCGGGATTTCCCCCCAAATCTCGATCAGGCGGGAGAGGAGATTCGTCCTGTCCAATTGCAGGTCCTCTGTCGGGTGCGCCGGGAGGGCCACACTTTCAGAGTTCAGCGGTTCCTTCTGGACGAGATATGTGTTCGGCAAACCGAAAAGAGCTTGATCGCGGCCGACGTCCCCCACGCGAAGTCCGAAGAATCCAAGGACATTCGTCCAGCTGTCCCGGTAAATGACGCTCAGACTGTAGAGTTTATAAATGCTTGGCGTGTAAGATCCGTTCTCGACGTTGTTCAGCCAACCGCGGGAGATGAAATAGTCGCGGCTTTTTTTTTCTTCGGCGAGCTTCAGGCTTCGTGCCTCCACATCTCGGAGCGTCAGACCGACGCGGAGCCGCAATTCCTTTAATCGTGTTCCCGCTGAGCGGGGGACGTCGCCGGGTTCCATTCACGTGTATGCTGCGTAGACCTATGATGCCAGTACATACTGACATCTATATTAAATTATAAGGTGCTGCGGTTTCGTGTATGAATTACTAGCGAGCTGTCCTGCATTCCTGACAGCCAAGTTGACTCGAAATCCGGCCAACTCGAACGTTCCTGCGCACCGTTCCTCACGGTCCCTCGGCCAATGTCCCATGGCACGGGGTGAAGCTTTTCGAGAGTGCTCGCACAACGTCACCCGAACGGCGCTAGCCGGCTCGCCCCCTGACGCGAATAGGCGGCCAGTGCTTGGCCCCCGGCAACCGGGTGGCCGAACGCAGGATGGTTTATGGATCTCACTTCAACTCGAAGGGAGCTAGGATACTCCCCTGCCGTGCTGAACTTCTCGAAGCACCTTTTCGGCCTGCTCCAGATCGGCCAGGCGCTGTTCCAGTTCGGCGCGAAAAATCTCCGCTTGCTCGTAAAGCCGGGCATTTTGAATCGCAACCGCCGCAGGAATCGCGAGGGACTTCGCCAGCCGCAGATGTTCCGGGGTAAACGCCCACGCGTGCGTGTCGCCGAGCGAAAGTAGCCCGATCACCTGTTGCGAGGCAACAAGCGGGACACACAACCATGAGCGCAGATGGGAAAACCCCTTGAAGGCGCCCCAGCTTGTCTCCTCTGCCGTGTTGGGGATGAGCAGGCTGTTCCTGCCCGCGAGAACGTGCATCAGAAACTCGCTATCCTCGGCATCCAGAGTTGCCGGCGACTTCGGGATGCGACGGCTGGTTTCGCACCTTTGCACCTCGCGCGCAAGGAAGAGATGCGTGCTGGCTTCCACGAGCAGGATGCGAGCCGATTCACAGGGAACGAGTTTCAGCAGAGACTGGAGCAGGGTGTCCAGAACGTAGTCCATGCTGAGGTTCTGCGTAAGCGCAAGGGTTGTCTTTCGAAAGGCGTCGGCCTCCGCGCCCGCAGACTCCGCTCTGTCGAGGTTCCGGGAGATCTCCTCTTCGGCGGATTTTCGCGCTGAAATGTCCTGTGCCGTTCCGACGAGGCGCCGGACGATACTGGCAGAATCGCGGACCGGGAATCCGCGGACCCACACCCACCGGGTCGCGCCGTCCGGTTTCGTAATGCGGAATTCCTCGTCGAACCGGCCGGTTTGAACGGCTTCACCCAGGCGGGAGAGAACGCGGACGCGGTCCTCGGGATGGATGACCTCTTCATACGACCTGGGGCATTCCTCGAGAGACTCACAGGAGCGGCCGGTGATCGTCTCATACGCTCGGTTGACGTAGAGGACCTTCATGCTCTCTGCGTCCAGCATCCAGAAAATCTCCATGATATTCGTGGCCATTTGCTGAAAGCGCTCTTCACTTTCACGCAATGCCGCTTCGGCCAGCTTTCTCCGCGTGATGTTACGGAGCACGGCAACGTGCCGTCCAGGCAGATAATGGGCTTTCGCCGTATATTCAACGAAGACCGTTTCGCCGTCGCCTCGCAAGACCTGTGTCTCCCTGTGTTCGTGTCTGCGATCGAGGAACTGATTCCAGTCGTCCTTGAATTCTCGCGCACCGGCGTAGAATTTCTCTATCGGCATTCCAACGAGATTGTCGTGGTCGACGCCAAACAACTTCAGTGCCGCTGGATTGGCTTCGAGGCAAACTCCCCGGTCATCGAGAATTACAATGCCATCCAGCGTGCTATCGAAGACGGATTTGTATTCGCGCTCGGTGGCATCGAGGACGTTCACCGTCTCGCGATGTTCGCGGCGAGCCAGAAGAAGGAAGCGGACGTGGAGCACAATGGCGGTCGACAGTGCGATCAGGACAAGCGTAAGCAAGACGGAAGACAAAGACCCGCTGTAGAAATGCGCCCCGAACGCAGTCGCGAGCAGCGTAATGGCTGCAAAAGAAATGAGGATCGAGCCAGCGTGCATCCATCGCTGCCGCTTGGACCTGGAAACCGTTGTGCGCGGAGTTTGCATCGGGTCACCGCTGCAGGGGACTCTGGCCTAGCAAGCCTGCGCGAGACCCCCACAAGTCGAAAGGCATCGGGCGGTTCCGCTCCAATACCTTCGCACTCTGGCAGGATGCTATGCCCGGACGTGAGGAGAGTCAATATGCCCTGAGCAGTCCGGAAGCGCGTGTCGCCCGTGATCCCGGCGTGAACCAAAAACTGCGTCCGTGGCATGAAACGAATCCGGCATGAAGAGCACTACTGCATGAAAGAAGATCTCCACGCTCGGAGTTCCGGCAAGGGATGCAGGTTGATACCCTCGTTCAGGTGTTGATTCCGAGAGGGAGGGTCATGACCATGCCAAAGGCAACAAAGGTATTTTGCGTGCTTGCAGGAATTGCGTGTCTGTTCCACGCCGAGCCGCGAGCCTCCTCCATGCCTAGCCCGCAAGCCGTAGATTCAAGTCAGTTCGAGAAGATTCTTACGGATCGAAACATCTGGGGCGAGGATGCCTTCCAGGCGTTTGCCTCCCTGGACCGCTGGAAGGTTGCAGGTGAATCCTCCATCCTGGTGTTCACCGATAAAGTCGTCGGCGGATCGAAGTTCGAAAAGCCGGAGCAGGGGCGGGAGAGAGCTGCGGCGATGGCCCGGACGATGAACCGCCCGCATTTGAGACTATCTCCGGAATTTGCAACTTCCTACAAGGCCGCCCTCGCACGGAAAACTCCCTCCTTGCAAGCCGAGTCCATTCGATTCATGGAAGACGATTCGTACCGCGTGCAGTGGAAGCGGGAAGGCGCCGAATTCTTGAAGAAGCAGCTGACGATGCGCGCGGTGGTGGCCGCTTATGGTGCTCCGGAGAAGACTGCAACCGAAGTCGTGCAGGCCCTCGGCGACCGCCGACCCGCCGTGCTGACCATTTCCGCGTACGCCGGCGGCATGGTCAAGTTTGTGCAGAGCGATTTATCGCCCGACCCCAACTTGGTTGATCGTGTCGTTCTGGATGTGCCTGCGGCCGTCGCGCTCATCCAGGCCTCGCACTAGTCCAATCGGTCCGCACTTGCAGCAGGGCCGTGCCTGAGCGCACATGAGGTGGAGAAATGAATACGATCCGCTCGCGGTCCAATGGTTATCTGGTTGCCGCCGTGGTCCTCTGCAGCGTGAGTTTTAACTCGGGCTGCGGAAAATTGTTCGTCCGCGACATTGCCACCGACGCGCTCGATCCCGGCAATCTCGCGGACACCGAACCCAGTATCGCCGTGAATCCGGAGCATCCCCGCCACATCGCGATCGTCACCTTCTCTGAAAACTGGAGTGCGGCGAAGGGAGCCCCAGTCTGGAAGTCTTCAGACAGCGGGAAAACTTGGACCAAAGTGTTTCAGGTCGTGCAACCCACTCCAGGTGAATTCGGGCCGGGCGATCAAAAGCTCGATTTCGATGCCAACGGCCGCATCTATGTGGCAGAGCTTGCCTCCGGTGGTGGCGGCATCAACGACTACGTTTACCGCCAGACGGGAGGGCCCGACGCACCGCTCACTCCGGGTGCCAGTTACGGCAACGACCAGCCGCACCTGTCGGTTGATCGGTCATCTGCAAGCCCGTTGAAGGGACATCTTTATTCGCCCTGGCTCGACTTCAGCCAGCCTCTCGAACGCTCAACCGTCGCAGCTTCCAGTAACGAGGGGATCGCCATGAGTTCTGTTGGAGCCGGCGACAATAGTTCCTTCCCTAATCGCACGACTCGTTCGGCCACCGCCCCGGACGGCAAGATTTACATCATTTACAAAACTCGCGAAGGAACGGCTGGCGCGCCTGCGGGATTTGAAAACGCTCACTTCCATGTTAATCGCTCGGACGATGGTGGTTTGACTTGGACAGGACTAGGCGCAGCGGGAATCTCCGTTCACGGCGCAACGCAAGTGCAAACCTATTTCACGACCTCGTTTGGGAATCTTGCTAAGGGCAAAGTAGCACGCGCGCGCAGCAGCGATGCGTGGATTGCAGTGAATCACGAAAACGGTGACGTGCATGCCGCCTTCGTGCAGCGTGACGCCAGTGGATTCGCACAGATCTACGTTGCACGCTCGACCGACCAGGGAGCCACGTGGACTGCCGCGCGCGCCTCTGACGGCACGCATAATTCCGCGTACCCGGAGATCGCCGTGACGAAGCGCGGCGTAGTGGGACTCCTTTTTGTTGATTACGACGATGCCGGGGCGGTCACGCTCTTCCGGCACCACTTCGCGCGGAGCTTCGATCATGGCTCGTCCTGGGATGACGATGTTCTCCAGACGATGAACCCGGGACCGCTCTCCAATGCCTCCAGCGGGTTCCTCTGGGGTGACTACGAAGGTCTGACCGCGGCAAAGAATACGTTCTATGGCGTCTTTACCGGAGAGTCTTCCGGACGGACGGTTTTGCAGCTCGATCCGGTTTTCTTTCGCGAGAAGAGCTGCCGCTGGTGGTGGCTTGGCTGCTGGCTGGAAGATGACGATTAGACAAGATCGCGCAAACAAGAACGCAGGGCGGTCTGGATTTTCTCGGGAAGAAGCGTCTCTCCCGCCTCTGCGCGGCGCCGGACTTCCGAGCTCTAGCCTAGAGAGGAGTTGCCGATGAATACCTCGTTTGGACCCAGATGGGATTTGAGTGCGATCCAGAGCTGTGCCACAGTCCTTTTATCTTGCTCGCGCTGCTGCGCGCTCATCGTCCTCGCGGCATTTCTCGGGCAGGGATGTGGCGATGACAAGTTGAAGGATCCAGCCCTTCCGGGACACTACAGCGTCGTTTCCTGGGAATACAAGCCCGACCCCGCCAATCCGGGCGATCCTTTGTGGACCGACGTCTCAAGCTATTTCAACAGTCCGGCCGGGGGCGTGCCGTATACCATGAACCATGTCCCGCTCCACGGGATCGTCCGTTACCCGAGCGGCCACGGGCCGTTTCCCCTCGTGCTAATCGTGCACGGGAATCATGATCCGGCGGTGAGCAGCGAGCTCGGTTACATTTATCTGATCGATCTATTAGCCAGCCACGGATTTATCGCCGTCACCGTGGACGAGAACTTCTTGAACGGGAGCTGGGGCGAAATGGCCGCGCGGGCGATTGTGCTCCTACGCCATTTGCAGCGCTGGCGCACGTGGAACTCGACACCCGGCAATTCGTTCTATCACAAGGTTGATACTAACCGCATCGGATTGGCCGGGCACTCCCGCGGCGGGGAGGCTGTTGCAGTGGCGTGGCTCTTTAACACCATGCTGAACAATCCGGCCGACCCAAATCACAATTTCGATTTCACTCTGCGGAGCCTCTTCGCCATTGCGCCCGTCGACGGCCAGATCGTCGGCGAGATCAATCCGCACACTGGCATTCCGTACGCCAATGTTCCCGTGGTGGTGCAAAACGCGGACTATATGGTGATGCACGGCACGCACGACGGCGACGTCTATGACTTCGAAGGCTACAAGACCTTTGATCGTGCACAGCCCGTGGCGGTGGCCGGCACGGCCACGAAATCTTTGCTTTGGGTTTACGGGGCCATCCACAACCAGTGGAATACCATGTGGGGTACCGCCGATCCTTGCCTGGTGGCGCCGGCAGCTGAGATCATTTCCGCCGCGAACGAACAGTCCATCGGCAAAGCCTTCGTCAGCGGTTTCTATCAAATGACTCTGCAGGACAAGCGCAGGTACGCCAAACTATTTGAAGGTAAGATACGTTTTCCAAGCATGCCTGCGGGTATTACGCTCATGACGCAGTACCAGAGCGAGCACCGCCTATTCATCGACAATTACGAGCAAGGCCCGAGTCTTGCCACGGGATCATTTCCCGGAGTGACCAATTCCAATCCCGGCAGCTTGCTGAACCCGTACCTGTATTATTCATTCTCCGACGACGGCAACCCCTACTATCTCTGGGAGCAGACGCATGGCCTGATTGCCGGCTGGACCAGCAACCATGCAGAGTACGTAATCGATGTTCCATCGGGGTTGGCCGCCCAGCTGGACTCATATCCAGTTCTGTCTCTACGCGTCGGACAGCTTTTTGAATCTCCGCCGGCGAAGAACACACCGGGAGTGAACCAAGATTTCAGCGTGGCACTGGAACTCGGCGGCGTTATCACCAATGAGCTGCACGCATCCAGCTTCAATCCGCTGCCGTATCCCGAGCAGACCCAGTACTGCACGGGCGATGACACGAAATCAGTGTTGCAGACGGTTAGGATCCCGCTGCGCGAATTCGTCGAACATCACCATAATTGGCATCTGCGCAATCTCAGCAAGATTCACCTGAAGTTCGATCAGAAGGCCAGCGGACTGGTCGCCATCGATGACATCCAAATCGCTAAGTAAAGGAGGATGAGCATGAAACACATTCTGATGTTCACGCTTGGTTTCCTCGCTCTTGGTTCGTCCACGACCCTGTTACGCTGCGAGCCCGCTCAAACACAGGATCAGGGCAAACGGGAGCCGATCCGGCTGATCTCCTATGAAATAACTCAACTCGAATTGAAGAAGAGCGTCCGGCTTCTGGACACCGAGGGCAAAGAGCGGAAATACGATCGGGCCTATGTGGTCACTCTAAAGGGCACTTTTCCCTTGAATCAGGCGCTGGGATTCGAACTCTACATCGGGGACTACCGGGTTCCCGAGTACGGAGGCACACACGACGGCCTCTATTTCAGGATTTACGACGAAAAGCTTTTCTCCCGTCTGGAGGACAAGGAATTTCGCTATCGGTTTGGTCCGGGTGAAATGCGTAGTCTCGACACGCGCTTCTCGGTGAAGGGGTTTCAACCTTTTAAGGTTCAGAAAGAGCAATAGCCCGCAAATTCGGCCAGGCCAGGAGATTCACAACCGGCCCGGCCGGTGGCTAGAGTTGGGCAACCCATTGAGCAGGAGAACGACAGATGATCGCGATTGAAGCAATCAAGTTTAATCACAATCATGGCTCCGCAACACATGACGCTTTCAACATTCGAAGGAACGCAACGCAATTCGTCCACGTTCCGGAGTGGCGGCGGTTTATCAGTATGAATCCGGAAGACTCGCCGGCAGCGTACGCGGTTGCGCCCACTCATGGCAACCCCGTCGGCATCGAAGTGTCACTCATCACCAACGACCCAGGGGCCGCGTTCATGGAAGTGCGCGTCGAAAATCACGTCAAAACAAGGGCTGTAAATTTCATCAACGGGAAGACGGGGTTCGTAGGCTTCGAATTGATCGATCCACCCGTCGCGCACGGCCAAGTGGGAGTCTGGGATCTCCAATGGCATTGGGAATACCGGCTAGGGCCGCATCACGCGTGGCACCACTTCGACACGACGCGGCATCGCGTCTACGTGGTACTCGATTTGCCGTCTGATCCGTGGGAACAAAGCCCCTACAACAGCGGCAACACGCAATTGCCATGGACCGACGTGCTCGACCACGCTTGCCGCTGGGCGCAAGGAGCGAGCTCCAAGGACATGGCTGCCGCGCTTGTAACGCAAAACGTTTATGCACTTGGGCCCTCCATCATCACCTATGATTGCCCCGGCGGCGGGAGTTCTCATTACAGCGCGGGGAACTTCGATTGCACGGCATTCCTGGATCGATTGCGAGGCGGTACAGGCAATGGGATATATGTGAATTGCAGTGACTGCGCGACCTTTGTTTCCAGTTTTGCGAACGCCCTGGGGTGTAATCTGTGGCAGTCACGAATGGGCTACAATTTTGCTTTGAACGATATCCTTGCTATTGGAAGCAATGTTTGGCAAACAGCGTGTGGCTGGGGCTCGTTCTCCTATCATGAGGTGGCCTGGGAGGGAGCGTGCACTGCAAACGAAGACGTTTATGATGGTTGCCTGCAAGTCGACGGTGACAGCGACCCGACAACCGCTCCGCACGTCCCGCTCTTGCCGCAGGATTTGCGGTTCGGAAACCCTGGAAATTTGTTGTACCGCGACCGACTCGCAACGCCGGCTGGGCGGCCAAACTGCAATCCGAAGCCCGGCACGCGCCAGCATCGTGCAGTTGTATAGAGGGGGAACGAAATGCAAGCCGAACAGAAGGAATATCTTGAAGAGCACTATGCCGCGAAGGAGTGGTACGGCCGCAGCAACTCGAGCCGCCGTATGGTGAAGGGATTTCGCGTCGAAGACTTGGAACTCAAGACCTGGAAGCTGCAACGCGCGAAGCGAGACGAGCGGGACGGAACGGTAGCATTTTTCTCCCTTTGGGGCCGCGGCGATTCGGGGGATGAGCTGCTGTCGATCGACGTTTTCGAGTGCGCCTCTGTGAAGGCCGCCCACGATCAGCTTCTGGAAGCGCTGGCGAACGTTCAGTCTCCAAAGGTCGAACGTATAACGGAAAAGACCGCTCCAGGCGACGTTGCGTTCGGGCTGGCGAATACCATGATTCTTTTCGCTCGCGCGAACCTGGCCGTTTCGATCCGCAACGCTGGACCGAGGGTTGTTCCCGTGGGAATCGCGGCGCGAGAACTCGATGCCCAAATTCTCCGGCGGCTGAAATCCGAGTAATTGCGGCAGACAACTTCAACCAACAGATCTCGCCGTTCGCGCCATGATGAAACGGTCTTCGCACCTGCGCATGCGAGCGAAGCGAGTCCGCTGTGCGGGCGCTAGTCACATCTGTTCTAACCAGCCCGTGACCTTGCGTCTGACTAACGCTTACCGGAGAAGCAGCATCAGTAGTGAAAACCGGCAAGAAGATGCCCGGCTTCCCTGCTCCGGAAGTGACACTCGCTAGACCTGGTGGGAGATTGTTTGCCGTTCGACCCCGCACGCATAGGGGAGGACCGTCAAGAGTCTGATGGTCCTATTTCGATTTACCAGCGAGCGTTTCAGCTGTGAAAGCCGCAAGCCTTCTAAAGAGCGGTTCGGCAAGTGCTTCCTTTTTTTCCGGTGAACGTTTCAAGTGCTGTTCCACCTCGGATTCTACGTCCTGAAGTTCTTTAGACGGTGCGATCTCCGCCAGTCGCTGGAAAAGCATCTTGTGGGCGCGCTTTCGTTCCATCACTTCCAGTCCGTCCAGCATCTGGCGGTGCGACGTCCCCTCCCAAATCGCGAGAATCATTGCTTCCCGCAGCCAGCGTTCCGCGCCATGCTCGGCCAACACGCCCAGCCCTCCGTGCACTTCCATGGCCCACTTTGCGGTATCAACTGCAAACTCAGCCGTCCAATATTTCGCAAGGTGTGCCACTAGCCGAAACAGATGATAGCGATCGGAGTAAGGCGGCCGCTCCATCCACACGTCGTTCAAGAGCTGTACCGACTCCCACGCCAAGGCAAACGCCGATCGAAGGGCATTCAGCCGACCTTCAAATTGATGACGAAGCAGAGGATGATCGAGAATCCTTTTGCCGAACGCGACGCGGTGCTCCGCATAGGAAAGCGCATCGGCCATCGCGCGCTGTGCCAACGCGGCACTCACTACGCTGTTCGCTACGCGCGAGAGGTTCAACACTTCGAGGATTATATAGACTCCCGAGTCCGCGGAGCCGAGCAAGTAGCCCTCACTGTCCCTTAACTCGACTTCCCCGGTGGGAACAGAGCGGGTTGCAATCTTGTCCTTCAACCGCCTAATAAGATGGTTAAGCTCGCCATTCTTGCGGTATCGAGGCACGAGGAACAAGGCCAGCCCACGCACACCTGCCGCGGCTCCTTCCGCGCGCGCAGCTACGACGGCTAATTCCGCGCCAGCGTTGCTCGTAAAGTATTTGTCGCCTGTCAACAGCCAGCCATCTCGCGCTGGGCGGGCAATCGTCTCGACAGCGGCTCCCAAATCTGAACCACCTTTGATCTCTGTCATCCACGTGGCACCCTGCCATACCGAATCGTCTTTCCGCGTAAGTTGGGCCAGAAAGCGAGCCTGCAACTCGGCGCTGCCATATTTCGCAAGAGGCACCGCCGTACCGAGTGACACGGTATAGGGGCAGCAAATGCCGGGATCGTGGAACGAAATCGTATACATCAGCTGATATGTAGAGATCAGCGATTTTTCTTCCAGTGCGCGCCAAACGACTCCGGATCGGTAACCCCTCCTCAAAATCGTTTGATATTCGCGAGGGTAGAGAATTTCATCGGCGCGTTTTCCCAGACGATCGAACATCCGCAACCATGGGGTTCCGGCACGGTCGACTGCATTCGAAATGGCGACGCCTTCGTTCTTCCACCAACCTTCTTCGGCGCTGAGCACATCGCGGTGCGGAATATCTTGAAGCCTACTCTGCAGAAAGTTCAGAGGGGAACGTAGCGCGTTGAAACCTGTCATTTCAGCGCATGTTAGGCCGGCAGCATGGGCGAGTCAAGCCGAGCGAGTTGGCCCCCATTCCAATACTTAGTGAGCACAACGCCTGATTCACGCACTTGCCGAAGGGATGGAATCACTCTCAAAGGCAGCCAGGCAGACGTCTGGTAACCCCGCAGCGGGGGCAAACGGGAGCGCGACTCGGATACTACCCCTGCCGGGCGTTCCAAACGTTCCGTAGAGCGGGCAGGCTGGAGAACTGACTGGCTTTCTAAAGTACTGGCGGAAAGGAACTTTTGTTCCATTGGTTCCCTCTCAATCGACATAGTACCTTTGCCGTGTCTTATGAGCACTGAAACCCTTCGTGTGACGCGTCGCCACCAGCGTATCTCCTTGCCGCAAGGCATGTCCGTGACCTGGTACGGTAGCGGCCAGCAACAGGTTTCTCGCGTCAAAACGTTAAGCATGGGAGGTCTGTTTCTCTGCGGGTCCCATACGCTGCGAGTAGGCACGCATCTGACCCTCGTTTTTGAAGTACCCGGAGGCATGGTTCTGGCGGAGGCGGTTGTCCGAAACATCGTGCCTGGTGAGGGGATGGGTGTCGAATTTACTAAGATGAATCCTCAAAACCGAGTTCTGCTAGAGGGATTGCTCACGCGGTTGTTGCGCTAACGCAGCCTGCGTGGAGGACTCAAAGTATTCAATTTGAAACAGACAGACGATTTGCGCAAACCAAAATTTCCGGGGTGGGCGTCGACATGAGTCGCTGGAAGACAGAAAAGCTTTCGCCTCCTGGCTAGGCTTGTGCCCGGACAACCGAATCAGCGGCGGCAAAGTGCTCTGCGCCATCGCAGTGATGGCTTTGGGCGCACCGAGTTTGGAGCGCAGCGGCGGAACTTAGCTCCCAAAGCGCTTTGGCTTCGGAGTAGGGCCGAGGCCACCATGCTGGCCCGCCTAGTCTACCGCATGCTGAAGTTTGGCCACGACTACGTGGACCGAGGAGTTGAATTCTACGAAGCGAAGTACGAACACCAACAACCACAACGAATCAGAAAACAAGCCGCCGCTCTCCAGATGCAACTCATTCCTCCCACGCGAGTTGTCCGTTAAGTTTCTGGAGAGTAGCCGACGATACAACCGGAACCGTGTCGAGAGTTGGTAACAGGCCCGGATTGAAGGCTCCTAACGAATCCCGACCTGTCCGCGCACACTATCAATCAGCTTTTTGGAGTCATACCCAATCCCTGCTTTGAACACTGTCTCGACGTTTTCAATCTCAGTGATGTTCTTTGAGGGATCGCCCTTGATGAGAACAAGATCGGCCTGTTTGCCAGATGCGACAGTCCCAATTCGATCTTGCTGGCCGAGATAAGAGGCCCCATTCTCCGTGGCAATCTGAATGGCTTGCACAGGAGTGAATCCCGCCTCCACCAGCAGCTCGATCTCGCGCTGATCGCCGAATCCTGGAAGCACTCCACCATTTCCAGTCGGATCAGGGCCTGCGAGCAGCAGGCCTCCGGCCTTGACAAACGCCACCTCAAAATCCATCTCCTTGCGCATCAACGCGGTCATCGGGGAGTCCATAGGCACACCCGCCCGCGCGGTCAAGTAGCTTTGCGCCGATTCCGCGGACATGGCCTCGAGAGTGCGGAGTTGCAATTTTGGCCGCCCGGGCACGCTGGCCTCAAACACGGGGAGGGTGGAAGTCACGGCCACGTGGTGTGAGACGAGGTTGTGGATCAGCTCCTGTACGGCCGCTCCATTCACGTCCTGCTTCGCCCAACTGCTACTGCCTCCCGACGGGCAGGTGTCGGGCTTCTTATCGGCCACGAATTCCGTGTCCGCAAACACGGGCCCGTGCTCGAGATCATCAATCCCGAGCGATACAGCCTCCGGCCAGGTCACCGAACACAAATGCCCAGTCAGTTTCAACTTGAGCCCATGCGCCTGCTTAATCGCTACTCCAAGCTGCTCTCGTGTGATGTTCATGTACGCCTTGAAGGACGTCATGCCTTCCGCCGCCCAGTAGTCCACCATGCGTTTCGCGTCGTCGGGTCCTGTCAGTTCATGCATTTGTGCAAAGCGCGTTGGCCTGCCTTCGAGGTACGGCGCAGTAACATCGATGCTCGGTCCAGGCATGAGGTTGGCGTCTATTCGGCTTTTGACCTTCAAGTCCGTGTAGGGCTCGAGGCTGCCCGTCGTCCGCATGGTGGTTACGCCGGTCGCCAGATAGAGTCGTGGCGCCGTGTACGGAATCTCCGCAACGAACAATCCCGGCTCCCCAACCCGTCCGCCCGCAACTTGCACTGCGATCGAGTCGGTATAGTAGAGATGGTCGTGCATGCCAACGAGGCCAGGGATGATCGTATAGCCAGCGCGATCCAGCAGTTGCGCACCCTTAGGAATCTGGGCGGACGCAGCCGGGCCGATGGACTGGATCTTGCCATTCGCGATCACAACCGCTTGGTCTTCCTTCGACGCTGCACCTGTTCCATCGATGACTCGGACGTGGTTAAGAACGAAGATTGGCGAATCTACAGTTACGAACGCGGCGACCTCACTCGACACCTGGGCTTGCGCAACTGCGGCCGCAGCAATGAGTAGCGACCCAAACAAAAATAGCAGACGCATTCGTACACCTCGCGCTTGATGTCGTTGAAAATTCAGCAAGGACGGACAATTCTACGCCGGCGGCTGTCGAATGGGAACGACATGATCAGGCGGAAGGAAGCACGGCCGACGGTCTGCTGCGCTATGGCGGCCCCGCGTGAGCGGAGAGAAAGGAGCCGAGGACGTACTGCCCTCTTGGCGCTCGATGCGGAGCTTAACTGCTAAAGAAACTGCCCTTGGACTACGGAGCGGGGGTCTCGTCAAGAAGCGCGACACCTCGACAGGATCCTGTTCTCGTAGAGTGTGCGTGTCAAGGACAATCCAGGCTTTCTCTTCCGCAAAAGAGGCTCATTGCCTGATAAGCGCAGCGGGACCGGAAAAGGTGAATCGCTGATCGGCACTTGTCCGGTCAGCGCGTTATTTCTAACGATGCCAGCCGCCGAGTCACTGCCAGGACTTGGGGCGTGGGATAGAGGGAGGGAGCTTGGTCTGGGAGTTGCCCTTGGCGGATTCGAGCTGGGCGGTGGAGAGTCCCGTCGCTCGCGTGAGGTCGGCTCTGCTTATGTTTGCTCCGGTGAGGAGCGTGTAGCTGAGGTTTGCGCAAGTGGGCGACCCCAGGATGGAATAGCAATTGAGGTCCACGTCCATAAGGAACGCGCCGTCGAGTTTGGTGGCTTCGAGCTTTGCCCCGTTGAGAATCGCCGCGCTGAAGTCTGCTTGGCCCAGTCTGGCCCTGCTGAGGTCGGCCCCGGTGAGGTCCGCCTCGATAAACTTTGCGCCCCGGAGGTCTGCGTCGCTGAGGTCCGCTCCCGTAAGGTCCGCCTCATGCAAATCCAGCGATTGATCTCCAACCTTTTCGTAAGTCACATCCCGGCGGCCTAGGACGGTGAGGATGGCTTGGATGTCGAGCGGAGGGGAAGGTAATTCATCTTCGGGTTTGGGCAGCGGCTTCTTTGGGGCATTGACGTTGGCGTGCTCGCGGACAAATGCCGTGAGGACTTCCATGATAGGCCAATGGTCTTTGGGGGAATCGTTGGCGATGCGCTCGAGGGCGTAAATGCCGCCGAGGCGGACTTCGAGTTTCAGGTCGCCGAGTTGTGCGATGGCGCTGGTAAAGCGGTCAGTAATCTGGCCTTGCTGTGCGAGGTTGAGGTTTTCCTGTGTGGACTTCGCGGCGTCGGTCTGACTCTGTCTTGTAAACACCAGGTTTTGCCAAGTGAAGTAGAAGCCGACGAGCAAGACGAGGCCGCCAACGATTTGCGAGAGAGTCTGGCGGGCCCCGTTTTCGCAATCAAAGCGGTCCTTGGAGTCCAAACCGGCGATGGAGCGCACCTGCCATTTAGGGAAGAGCCAGAGAAGTGCGAACAGAAGAAGACAAGTGCCCGCAAGACCAGCGGCGACGGCCCACGCAGAGAATCTCCACAGCAGGCCGAAGCAAAATCCAACTGCCAGGAGGCTTGCGAGCAAATCTTTCCAGCGGCTGGCGACGGCGGTGAAGGCGCGTTGGAGGATGGAAAGCATAAGTTTCGTCCCGGGACCGGGGCCAGGCAGAGTGGAGAACTATCCGCGACATCTCGCCTGATCGCCGGGGGCGCTTTTCAGGCAGATGGCAGGGATGTGGACTACATCCTCCTCGACCCAGACATCGTGATCAGGATTGAGCTTGAACCAGTCGGTAGTCATGGCGGCCGACTCGCCTTCCGTGACCACAGGCAGTTGCGCGGCCTTGCCAGAGGTGTATCCGATGAACTGTGTGCCGCTCCAGCGCGTCCGCTGTCCCAAGAATTGCAATTTCACAAAAACGAGTGCGGTGTGGGAACCGACTTCGAGCATGGAGTCCCTCCGATGCAGCTAAACCCGGCGGATGAGGACAACAAGCGGTGGACGGGCCGGTCCTGAGACCATAACTCGCGCGCGGAGCGTCTCAACCGAAGGGGTCAACTGCGGGTCGTTCTATACAACCGAATAGTAGTGCAAGGATGGTGCTGCGCGTTTCATGGGCCTCGGGCCAGCGGGCAGAACCCATCTAACGGCGCGGCTCCGGTCCGCTGGAGCTCAACCAGCATCATTCGACGTAAACGGGTCACAGGGATACCTCCTTGTGACCCGTAACTTATCTCAACCGATAGGCAACCTCCCGCTCCGTTCGCCTCACGCGCAGCGTCCGCCGCGCTAGCGGCTTAGTCCTTGTTGGCTACTCGGAAATTATCCTCGGACCGGGCGGCTAAGTCCCGGTAAGCCCTAACCGGAGAAGTCAAGTACTAGGCTGGACTTGTCCGGTTGATGCCATAACGACGCCGGCCTCGCAACGGCCCGAGTAAACTGTTCGGTGTTCGCCCTAACAGAGCGTGAATATTCCAGTGCACCGCGACAGCGGCTCGGTGGGTTGAGCAAACAAGGTAATCCGCTGTTGCGTTTTCTCTGGGGTGAGGCGGGAGCGCATGCCGCCCGCAAGGATCCGGAGTTGCAGCGATTCTACCGCCGCAAATTGGTGCAGAAGGGTCTGGGGAAAGCGAGCGTGGCCGTGGCTCGCAAGCTCGGGATCCGACTGTGGATCATGTTGCGGGATCAGATTGAGTACAACGAGTTCTGTCGTCGTGGACAGAAACAGCAGAAGAGCAGTGATGCCTGTGCGGGAATGCCAGAAACGCCGAATGGTGCGAAAAGTCACCGGCCGGTTGATTAGGCTACCCGCCTCCCTTGAAGGACTGGGGAGTTCGAATAAATCATCATGGTCGATGGTGATCGAAGAGATGTTTGGTGGGCAACACTGAGTTGATGAGAGTAAACGGGCTGAGCAGGTCCTCGCTCCGCGATGCAGTGAATCGGCAAAACACGAACAATTCTCAAAAGCCCCCTCTGGGGTGGAAGAGTACGCGCACGGGGCCAAAACAGGTGTAGAATGCTCCCCAATACCCCGTTTTACAGATCCCCAATTTCCGTTTGGGAAGGTTCTGATATGGCGAATACCATGACCGTTGGCACACCTGCGTCCGCGGCGAAAATCACCGAAGGCCGAATCAACGCAGATCGCCTGTTTTACGTCGTCGCCGCAGGTATGATGCTGATTTTCACCGCCGGAGGATTCCGGCACTTCTATCTGCACGGCAGGGCTCCTTGGGGGGACATGACCAACCAGATTGTCCCACTGATCGTTGCTCACGGGCTCGCCATGTCGGGCTGGGTAATTCTATTTTTGGTTCAAAGCATTCTGATACTGACTGGCCGTCGGCGACTTCACATGGTGATCGGTCCACTTGGGGGTGTCCTTGCCGCGGCCATTGTGATTCTGGGTTCAACGGTGGCGCCCTTATCTGTTCGCTTCAGCCCGCAAATTTACGCATCGCTGGGCGGGCCGAGACCTTTCTTGGCCATGATGTTTGTACAGATGCTATCGTTCGGAACACTTGTGGGAATCGGAGTGGTATATCGCCGCAGGCCCGAGATCCATCGTCCGATGATGCTATTAGCCACAATCGTAATCCAATCCGGTGCATTGGGCCGGTTTCCCTACATAGAAAACCTTGCGGCGTTTCCGCCCTTGTATGTTTGGGGACCGGTATTGCTCTTCGGGGGCTTGCTTTTTGCTCTTCAATGGGGAATGAGCCGAACCTTGAATCGGTGGTATTTGATGGGTTACGCCGGGATGGTGATTGCGTCCTTCATGTCTGTCGCGGTGGGCCACACTGCGCTCTGGGATCGCATGGTCAGTAGTTTCGTCCCATGAAAACCGGAGCCCCACACCGACATTCTTCTTTGTAACTCCTGGTAAGTCGCGTTACCGGAGAAGTCCGTACTAAAACCCACTTCGGCGGTTAGCGCGTTTACCCCTCAGGTGCAGTGTCGCAGAGGGCGACCGGCCCTGAAGTGGTTCAAACCGGTTCGCTTCTAAGTTAGGATGGTGAGCGAACGCAAATATCCGATCACCAGTATGAAACAGCAGGCAATCTACAAAGACTTGGCAAAATATTACGACCTCCTGTATCCCGATAAAGACTACAAAAAGGAATCGGATAAGATCAGGCAAATTATCAAGAGATATAAGAAAACGGGTGGAAATGATCTACTTGAACTGGCTTGCGGAACAGGCAGGCATGCACAATTTCTGAAGCGTGATTTTTCGGTTCTTGCGACCGATATAAATGTGGGCATGCTCAGAGTGGCGCGCAAGAAGATCAAGGGTGTTGTTTTCGGACAGGCTGACATGGTGAATCTCAATTTGGGAAAACGATTTGATGTTGTCGTTTGCCTTTTCAGCTCTATCGGTTATGTGCGAACCTATGCCAACTTGAAAAAGACCCTCCGCAACATTGCTCGCCATCTTCAAACCGGCGGTGTGGCCATTATTGATCCTTGGCGCACTAAGGCTAGTTTCAAAACCGGTTCATATTTGACGACCTACGACAGCGAGAGCCTTAAGATTACTGTCCTGGCTCTCGCCAAAATGCGCCGAAATTCATCTATTACCGATGACCATTATCTGATCGCCGAAAAAAATAAAGATATTAAGTACATGGTTGACCGACACGAAATGGGATTGTTCGAAAAGAAAAACACGCTGAGGGCGATGAGGGATGCAGGTCTGCGGGCGATATTTTTGAAAAATGGCCTGAGGACAAATCGGGGTGCATACGTTGGGATAAAGAAATAGCGACTTCACTGCTTGAATCAACGGTTTTTTTTCAAGTCCCGATTAGTCGCCTAACCGGACATCTCTGTAGTGCTCCCCTCTAAAACTGGACACCTCATCTAGGTAGAATCAGGGCCTCCAAACAGGAGGCAACATGGGCAGAAAACCACGCGTAGATCGATCCCCTGAAGAGAAGTGGCAGATCGTGCAGGAAGGCATCAAGAGTGGGAACGTCTCGGAGACGTGTCGGCGTCATGGGATCGCTCCGAATCTATTCTATCGGTGGAAAGATGAAGCCGAGCAGGGAGCGAAGGCAGCGCTTGGGGGGAGAAGCGCTGCCGCGGCGGAAACTGAGAAGGACCATCGCATCCGGCAGCTCGAACGCACACTGGGGCGGAAGGCGCTGGAGATCGAAATCCTAAAAAACGTCGTGGGGGAGTGAACTGTGGTGCGGTTCATTCCCAGGCGCGAGAGATGGTCACGCAGGGCTACACGGCCACGCTGGTGGCGGCGACATTGGCCATCAGCCGGTCGAGTCTGTATTACCAGAAGCGGCCTCAAGGCAGTCGGGCGGACCGAACCCACGATGAACAGATCGTGATGGCCTGCGGAGAAAAACCCGCGTACGGCTATCGCCGCGTGGCCTGGTGGCTGCGACGAAAGGAAAACCTTCCCGTGAATCGCAAGCGAGTGATGCGCGAGCGTGGGTTGCTGGTGCGCTCGCGTCGTCTGCGTGCACGAAGGAAGAAAGAGTGGGGACGTGTGGAAGCATCTGAGCCGAATCAAATCTGGCAGTCGGACATGACCAAGATCTGGGCGGGAGCAACGGTGGGCTGGGCGTATCTGGTGTGCGTGATCGACTGCTGCACGCGGGAGATCGTGGGCTGGAATCTTTCACATCGCTGCCGGACCGAGGACGCGCTGGCAGCGGTGGAGCAGGCCGTGATGAATCGGCTTCCTACAGGAAGCCGTGAAGCGAACTTGACGCTAACGACCGACAACGGGACGCAGTTCACTTCTTCGCGCTTCTTGGAGACGCTCGCACGACTCGGCATCATCCATCGGCGAACGGCGTATCATCACCCGGAAGGCAACAGCTACATCGAACGGTTCCATCGCAGCTTGAAAGAGGAGGAAGTCTGGACGGCGGAGTATCGGAGCTTGGAAGAAGCGCGAGCGTCGATCGCTAATTGGATCGAGGAGTACAATCACGACCGACCTCACCGGAGTCGGAAATCGCACTCCGCACGAGGCTTTCTTGGCTTTTGCAGCTGTACTAAAAAACGAGGCCCTGACTGTCTAGATTAGAGGGGAGCACTACAGACTTGCCCCCAATTTCGGAGATTAGCGGACATTAGCATGCCCAAAAAAGTGAGTGGTTGGCGTTGGGTCCCTATCGTGCTACTCATTGTTTCAAGCCTTTGGACGGTCGCAATCACCGGGCCGCTATTCTATTCGCTTTTGTTTCCAAC
>Ga0210403_10000491_pt1 | contig 41300 bp, 47 predicted proteins | sample IncBWC19MmetaG_FD_150863 | JGI IMG/M metagenome (GOLD analysis project Ga0210403, IMG submission 150863) | Forest soil microbial communities from Barre Woods Harvard Forest LTER site, Petersham, Massachusetts, United States - Inc-BW-C-19-M | ecosystem: Environmental > Terrestrial > Soil >...
CGAACCTGAGTCTTCGCATAACGCAATTATTGTTTGTGATAGGGGCGCCTATGCTTTTGTATAAGGGAATTCGAATCACTGCGGGAGCTGTTGAGAGACGTCTCAGCGGTCTGCGCTAGTCACAGGTGGAAGTTTGATGCGTTCCCGGACGCTCTTCTGAATAACTTGTCTGAGCCTGCTACGAGCTCTGGCGAGCCGTGCCTTAACTGTTCCGGTTGGCACCCCGAGGAACTGTGCCGTTTCGCGAATGCTCAAACCGTCGATATCGCGCAATCGAAAGGTCGTCAGCAGAATGGGCGAGAGGCGCGAAGTCGCACGAGCCAGCGTTTCAGCAATTTGTCGCTTGCGATATACCTCTTCGGGAGTTGGTCGCGTATCCGACACCATGTCTGCTGGGGGGAGGTTCTGCTCGCCACAGGGTTCATCGAGAGCGACTTGCACTTGTGGAGGACGCCGACGTAACTTCATTCGCGCGGAATTAATCACGATCGCTGTCAGCCACGTGGACATCTTCGCTCGCCCTTTGAATTGGTCTACGTGTCTCAGGGCTGACAACAAAGCGTCCTGAACTGCATCCTCCGCGTCAGCGGCGTTGCCCAGATGAACCAGAGCGATTCGACGAAAGCGAAGCGAGTGGCTAGAGATAACGTCTGTTAACTCCTGCACTCTTCTCTGGTAGCCCTCGACCACCCCTGCTTCTTCTGCGTTGATTTCTATCGCGGGCGTCGCCATAGATAAAACCTTTTGTTCACCTGTTGAAACAAGCCGCGGCGTGCATAGCTCTGCAACTCAGTGACCGAAAAGTGATACCCGCTCCTTCAAGAAGGTGGACGGTTCTGAAGCCCGCTTGGACACGCTTTCCGCATCGACTCTTATCGAGCGAACAGTCGACGTCACAGATTTTGGAAGCCGGATAGGTCGCAGAACGCGCCATCGTTGCAAAGGAAATCGCTTGATTTTCAATTCGTGGAGTCGCTATTGCAACGCGAGGCCGGTACGGAGTCGCTATTACGTCACCGGCGCAACTTTTGCCGGACGTTATCAAAAAAAGTAATGAATTCCTGCGCGCCGCTCTACGGCTCCACGCACGCTTGACAACAGCGATGCAGAGGAAATTAGACCGCAGTTTTCAAGGTGAAACAGGTTTGGGCAGTCAGTTGCTGATACGAGGAGCGCAGCGATATCGCTGCAAGGAACTCACAGTGATTACAAACAGGATGGCGGTCGTCGAGAACAATGAGGCCATCGTTGAGAGCAGGAAGAGCGGACTGGAGCTGTCGAGTAACGTGCCAACAGATTTTGAATTTGCCGAGTTCTTCGGCGGCGGCTCCGATACTTTCCGTTTTTGAGACCGCCACTGTGGCCGTCCAGCTGGATTCGTTTGTTTAGACAGGAGGAAGAATAAATGGGTCGCATTGCATCGCTAATTGTCGCCCTCGTTGTTTTAACCGGCCAGCAGACGCTCCGTTCCCAAAGTATGGGAAGCGCCAACGGCTTTGATCTTGTCGACAAGACGGGGAACATCCGCAAGCCGGCTGATTTTAGAGAACTCTATCAGGAGCTTGGAGTGTATACACCGGTCGATCTCAACAACAACACCGAGATGCACTACACGTACGCGCCGCCAGGCACAGCTGAGTATTACCGCAAGACTGGAAAGTTCGCGGACGGAACCGTATTGGTGAAAGAGGTCTTTGCAACGGATCACGCGCAACTGACGACCGGGGACGCACATTGGGCTACGCAAACGAAAGTGTGGTTCGTCATGATCAAAGACGAAAAGGAACGCTATCCCGGCAATCCGCTGTGGGGTGATGGATGGGGATGGGCACTGTTCAAAGCCGACGCCCCCGATAAGCAGGTCGCAACGAACTACAAAAAAGACTGCCTGGGCTGTCATGTTCCAGCGCAGTCAACCGACTGGGTGTACGTACAAGGTTACCCGGTTCTCAAATCGAAATAGCCAGAACGGTCTCGCAGAGACCCAATCGGAAGAGTTTTCAGAAGGAGAATTGCAATGCAAAAGCATCTGTTAGCAATCATCGTTGGACTTGGACTCGCCGCCTCAGCCGTGTACCTCCTGGTCGCGAAGCCGGTTGTGGCTGCCCAGTCTGAAAAGTCGAGCGCCGTGTTCGATTCTGATGGCAAGTTAGAGTTGCCGACCGGTTTTCGCGCCTGGGTTATTGTGGGCGCCCCCTTGACGCCCAACGGCCTCAATGATGGCAAGGCGAACTTCCCCGAGTATCACCACGTATACGTGGAAAAGAAAAACGTCGATGCCTATCTGAAGACAGGCGAGTTTCCAGAAGGAACAGTCATCGTAAAAGAACTGACCCGGGTTCTTAATCCGACTTTTCCAGACGGTTCTCGTAAGGAACCATCCGGACGTGGATATTTCAACGGCGAGTACAACGGCATCGACGTAACGGTGAAAGACAGCCAGCGCTTTGCTAAGACCAACGGCTGGGGATTTTTCACCTTCGGGCATCATCCATTGCCGTATGCTGCGAGCGCCGCGGAAAAACCTGTGACCGAATGTGCGGGCTGCCATCTTGCCAATGTCGCCGCCACAGATATGACATGGATTCAGTTCTATCCGTTACTTCGTGACAAAAAAGGGTATTAGGTGCCGAGATTTCTGTCAGCGTGGCTGAGACAAGCAAGAAATCGATTCCAAATTCAAAGGGAAAAAAGGGAGGTAAATATGCCAAAGGAAATGGGTATGTCGAAAGAGATGAGCATGAACGGTCGTGGTGGACATCTCTACATGCAAACCAATGAGGTTAAGAACGCTGTCATTCACTACCATCGCTCCGCTAACGGCACGCTCACAGAAGTGGAACGTGTCGCCACCGGCGGTGCAGGTTCGGGGACTTTCAAGCCGATCAGCGGCCAGGAGAGCGCGCCCAACTCCTTTGAAGGCGCAGCTAGCGTCATCCTCTCACCAGATCGCAAGTTTCTGTTTGCCACAAACGGCGGAAACAATTCAGTGTCCAGCTTTGCGATTGGCGAACAGGGTCGGCTCAAACTGATCGACACCAAGCCGACGGGGAACGCGATCGAGGGAAAGAGCGGTACTGCCAAGTCGTTGGCATATTCTCCCTCGAAGGACATGCTCTTTGTTGTGCACTCGTTCGGACCCGATCACATTCGGATCATGTCGGTGTCCAGTGATGGCAAGCTTACGCCACGCGCGGAGAAGTACACGTGCAACACGCCAGACAAGCCGCACCGTGTTCCAACTATGGGCGTGCTCTCACCGGATGAGAAATTTCTTCTTGTCGGCACCACGTTCGATGTGCCCATTGCGATCTCCGGCACTTATCCGGACGGTTCACCCATTCTCTGGGTGACTGGTCCAAACGGCGAAACAAGGTCCGTTGCTTCGAACGCGCCAGACCCCGACGGCATAGTAATCCACCGCGTCAATGCCGATGGCACACTCGGCGAAGGTTCCTTCCAGGATGGAGGAGGCGGTTCTCCGTTCTACATCGCGTTCCTGCATAACCGGCCGGATACGTTCATCATCGGATATGCCGTCGGCGATGGAGTGGCCTTAGGCCGAATCGACGAAGATGGAAGAATTGGCGTGGGCAAGGTCGTACCAATCGACACGAGGCGAGGCAAGATCGCTGAACTTTGCTGGGCGTCCGTCTCCCCCGATGACCGGCTCTTATTCGCTACGGTTTTCGGGTACAGCCACGTCACCACATTCCACATCGACGGCCTCGAACTCAAAGTCGCCAAGGATCCCGCATGTCCGATTGTCGAGGGCGATGGCACCTTCAGGGGGCTTTGCGGAGACGTCAGCAGCGGACCGAGTGATAACTGGGTCTCGCCGGATGGCGCCTTTCTCTACCAGATCTACGGGAACGCCTCGAAGCTGGTCGGGTACGCTACCAAGCCGGATGGCTCGCTGGAGGAAGTTACCAGCGTGGCGATCCCTTACAACAGTCCGGAGGGGTTGGCGGGATTCTGATTCCGCTATATGGCGACGCAATGACTCAGTTCAGTCATCTAGTCCGGTGCGAAGAAGACTTGCCGCGATTGAGTTCTTCTGACACGCGAGATCTGAGTAAGGATCGCCCTTCGGATCGGGACTTGCAACGTGCGGACGGATGCGGTCGAGTCGTATTTGGTTCCGAAAACGGTACCCGGGTCGAGGACATTTTCGAACGCTCTCCGATGCGCGTCATGTTTCCAAGGACCGGACATCGTACCGTAGAAGAGGCGGTCCTAATTAACACTGCAGGAGGTGTTGCGGGCGGTGACCGGCTTGAATTGTGTGTCACCGCCCTGCCCGGCGCTTCGATTGCGGTGACGTCTCAGGCAGCGGAAAAGGTGTATGGGGCGTTGAACGAACCCGCGCGGGTCGCAACCAGGTTGATGGCGCGCGAATCTGCCCGGCTGGCATGGCTACCGCAAGAAACCATCGTTTTCAATTGGGCACGTCTTCACCGAACGACAGAGATCGAACTCTTCTGTGGAGCAGAGTTGCTTGCACTAGAGTGGTTGGTGCTGGGGCGTACCGCGCATGGCGAAGTCGTTATCGGCGGCAATATAACCGATAGCTGGCGAGTGAAAAGAGACGGTCGGCTGACCTGGGCAGACAGCTTTCGCATCACCGACGAGATCTTTCCACACCTTCACCGGAAAGCCTTGCTCTCGGACTGCCACGCGCTTGCAACACTGATATATTTCGGAGCTCATCTAGACAAACGACTAGAGTTTTTGCGGGAGCTTATTCCTACCCTGGGATGCAATTGTGCGGTGACATTGGTAAGCGGACTTATTGTCGTCCGCTTTGCAGCGAAAGAGTCCTCTGATTTGAAGCTTGCGTTGCGCAGCTTTCTCCAGCAGTTCGGACCAGAACTCGGTTCCGGACCCTTCCGAGTACCGAAGATGTGGTCTTGTTAGAGACTCCGCAGAACGGAGAAATTTATGAACCTCACACCGCGTGAGAAAGACAAGCTGATGATCTCACTTGCCGCAATTGTCGCTCGGGAGCGGCTTAAAAGAGGTGTCAAGCTCAACTACCCCGAGGCTGTTGCGCTCATAACCGATTTCGTCTTGGAGGCGGCCCGCGATGGCAAGTCGGTTGCTGATCTCATGTCGGAGAGTCGCAACGTGCTGATCCGTGACCAGGTGATGGGAGGCATCGTCGAAATGATTCCCGAGATGCAAGTGGAAGCAACGTTCCCCGATGGAACAAAACTCGTAAGCATTCACGACCCAATTCGCTGAGGCGACGACTGAAATGATACCGGGCGAGATTTTTGCTGCAACTGGCGACATCCTTTTGAACAAGGACAGGGCGGCCATCATTATTAAGGTGGCAAACACCGGCGACAGGCCGATACAAGTTGGCAGCCATTTCCACTTCGCTGAGACCAACTCGGCTCTCCGATTCGATCGGGAAGCGACGCTTGGGTATCGCTTGGACATACCGGCAGGAACAGCCGTCCGCTTCGAACCAGGTCAGTCTCGCGAGGTTTCCCTCGTCCCGTACGCAGGGGCGCGCGTCGTTTACGGCTTCCACAAATTAGTCATGGGAGCCTTGCCGAAAGAGCCAGAGAGGTAATCAAGAATGCCTAACAAAATGAACCGCGCCGCCTATGCGCAGATGTTTGGCCCAACGGTTGGGGACAAGATACGCCTTGCGGATACCGACATCGTCATCGAAGTGGAGAAAGACTTCACGACCTACGGCGAGGAGGTGAAGTTTGGCGGCGGAAAAGTGATTCGTGACGGTATGGGGCAGTCACAGCGTGCGCGCAGTGAGGGCGCAGTCGACACTGTAATTACGAACGCTCTGATTCTTGATCACTGGGGAATCGTGAAGGCAGACATCGCCATCAAAGACGGCCACATTGCAGCCATCGGGAAAGCTGGAAATCCAGATGTCCAACCGAACGTCACCATCGTTATCGGTCCCGGAACTGAAGTGATCGCTGGCGAGGGCAAGATTGTCACGGCTGGCGGCATCGACACCCACGTTCATTACATCTGCCCGCAGCAGATCGAAGAAGCTCTCTATTCGGGCCTGACCACGATGATGGGCGGCGGGACTGGACCTGCAGTAGGGACGAATGCAACCACCTGTACTCCAGGTCCGTGGCACATTCGGCGGATGCTCCAGGCCGCCGATGCCTTCCCCATGAATCTCGGCTTCTACGCTAAGGGCAATGCGAGTTCAGCAGCAGGTCTCGTTGAGCAAATTGAGGCCGGCGCATGCGGCTTCAAGCTTCATGAGGATTGGGGTACAACCCCCTCTGCCATTGACTGCTGCTTGTCTGTCGCGGATGACATGGATGTGCAGGTTCTCATCCACACAGACACGCTCAACGAAAGCGGTTTCGTCGAAAATACGATCGCCGCATTCAAGGGCAGAACCATTCACACGTTTCACACCGAAGGCGCGGGCGGTGGACACGCCCCCGACATCATTAAGGTCTGCGGTGAACCAAACGTCATTCCATCTTCTACGACTCCAACGCGACCATACACCGTAAATACGCTTGATGAGGCCCTGGATATGGTCATGGTCACCCATCACCTCGATCCGCGAATTCCTGAAGACGTTGCCTTCGCGGAGAGCCGGATTCGCAAGGAGACCATTGCGGCCGAAGACATTTTGCATGATCTCGGAGCCCTGTCGATTATGTCTTCAGACAGTCAGGCCATGGGCCGTGTGGGAGAGGTGATTATCCGAACCTGGCAGACCGCGGACAAAATGAGGAAACAATTCGGACACCTGGCAGAGGAACAGGGCGAGAACGACAACTTCAGAGCTCGACGATACGTATCGAAATACACGATCAATCCCGCAATAGCTCAAGGCATCTCTACATATGTCGGTTCGATTGAAATTGGAAAGCTTGCGGACATTTGTATCTGGGATCCAGCCTTTTTCGGAGTGAAACCCGACATGGTGCTAAAGAGCGGTACGATCGCGGCCGCGATCATGGGAGATCCAAACGGCTCCATTCCTACCCCGCAGCCCGAATACTATCGGCCCATGTTCGGTGCGTTCGGTCGCTCTTTGACGGAAAGCTCGGTGACGTTTGTCAGCCAGGCACTACTCAACAAAGCGGAGGTGCTTGGCCTTGCAAAGAAACTCCTTCCTGTCTCCAACACGCGCAAGATCGGCAAGCGTTCGATGATTTTGAATAGTGCCACGCCTCGCATGGAAGTAAACCCCGAAACTTATGAAGTGCGCGCCGATGGCCGCCTTCTCACTTGCGAGCCAGCCAAGGTATTGGCCATGGCACAAAGATACTTCATGTATTGAGTAAGACTATGACTATGCATAACGCTTCCATTCACGGTGATCCCGCTCACCGCGCTTCTGTTCATCGACCCGCCGGGTATTGGCCAGCGGAAAACGCAGCAGGATCGCTCACTCTCGACTTTGACGCGCGTCACCGCCGCCGCTTTCGCCTGACCGGAGATCAAGGGGACGACGTTCTTCTTGATCTTCTAGAAGCCGTTGCTATGGCTGAAGGAGACGGGTTGCAACTGGACGATGGAAGATGGCTAACGGTTAAGGCCGCTATGGAGGACATTGTCGAAGTCAGACACAAAGATCCTATCCAGCTGATGCGCCTGGCATGGCATTTGGGTAATCGGCATTTGCCGACCGAAATTCGAGACCATGTTCTTCTGATTCGGCCCGACCATGTAATAGAAGATATGCTCCGTGGCCTAGGGGCGGATCTTCAAAAGGTCGAGTCCGCCTTTCAGCCGGAAGGTGGTGCTTACGGCCACGGCCACCACCACAAACATCATGGCAGCGAACAGCATCATGAGTGATCACCAACATTTTGTCTCACAGGTGGCTCTCTTGAGGCAGCAAAGCTGGCTTTCGCCCGCGTTTCCTACCGGCTCGTATAGCTACTCTCACGGTATCGAATGGGCTGTCGAAGCGGGATTCATTCATGATCGGCAAAGCCTGGTTGATTGGCTGGAAGCAGATCTCTGTTACGGCTCAGGACGAAACGAAGCGATTTTCTTAATTGAGGCTTGGCGCTCGACAAGAGAGGAAGACCGCGGAAAGTTGGTTGAAATTGCGGGACTCGCGGCCGCCTTTCGGGGGACATCGGAATTTGCGCTTGAAACTTCGCAGCAGGCCGCGTCCTGCCTCGCTACGTTGCGCCGAGTGTGGCCGGATTCCCTTCTGGAGACTCTTTCAGATTTGCTCTCGGAACTAAGAATTTCACCGGTGTTGTCGGTGGTGCTGGGAGTTCGTGCAGCAAAGCAAGACATTCCGGCGACCTTGGCCCTACCCGCATTTCTGCAGAGCTACCTCGCCAACTTGATAACCGCGGGTGTTCGCTTGGTGCCGCTAGGGCAAACGGATGGGCAGCTTGCCATCGCCGAACTTGAGCCAGCAGTGCTGGCCGTGGCTGCACAAGCTCAACAGGCAACGATTCACGATTTGGGGTCGGTTGGTTTCATGGTCGATCTGGCTTCCGCATTGCACGAAACCCAATACACGAGGTTGTTTCGCTCATGACTAATACTTCGAGTTCCGAGTCCCAAGCTCATCCTTTGCGTGTCGGTATTGGCGGACCTGTTGGGTCTGGCAAAACGGCTCTGGTTGAGGCGCTCTGCAAGCGCCTCCGCGACACATACGACATTTACGTGATTACGAATGACATCTACACAAAGGAAGACCAGCTCATCCTAACCCGTGCGCAGGCATTGCCAGCGGAGCGCATTGTGGGCGTAGAAACGGGAGGTTGTCCTCACACCGCCATTCGTGAAGATGCTTCAATGAACCTCGCCGCCATTGAGGACATGAACAAGAGATTCCCGCACGCGGAACTGTGCTTTGTGGAATCGGGCGGAGATAATCTGGCAGCAACTTTCAGCCCCGAACTGGCAGACCTGACGATCTACGTAATTGACGTTGCGGAAGGCGAGAAGATCCCTCGCAAAGGCGGCCCTGGAATTACGCGCTCCGATCTTCTTGTCATCAACAAGATCGACCTGGCTCCTATGGTAGGGGCAAATCTTGGGGTAATGGAAGCAGACACGCTCAGAATGCGCGGAAAGAGGCCTTTCGTTTTTTCGAATTTGAAGAGCGGCGAAGGGGTTGAGCCAATTGCAAACTTCATCATTGAGAAAGGGGGATTGGCTAGGAAAGCTGCCTAGCAGTACGGTTTATGTCGCCCGTTCTCCAGTGGCGCCGAAGCGCTCCGTTCTGATCTTTTCACGATCATGGCCGGCAGAGATCAAGAGGTCAGTGGCATGTTCAACGAATGATGTCGGGCCGCAGACGTAGCTGGTTGGCCGAAGGGTCGAAGGCCATGTACCCATCGCAATGAGCGGTGCGTCGATCCGTCCGGCGGGTCTCGGCCAATCCTTTGGAGTCACTCGCGTGTACGCGTAAGTGATCATTACTGAGTCGCTTTGGTTTGATACTGCCCGTAGTTCATCGCGGTAAAAAACCGTCTCCGGTTCCCTGACGGAATATAGCAAGCGAAATGGCGAACTGCTTCCGACCGAACGACGCGAGCGAATCATAGCCATAAGAGGAACGATGCCGGAGCCACCGGCTACCAGTTGGATCGGTTCCATCTGCTCGCATCGCCACACGAACCATCCGCCAATCGGGCCTCGCAACTCTAGCTCATCGCCGACCATGACTTCCTGCGTCAGGTATGGTGAGACTTCGCCATTTGGCAGTCGTTCGACGGTGATTTCAATGCGGCCATCGGAGCTCGGCGAAGAGGCAATTGAGTAGGATCGGATCGCAGAGTATCCGTCTGGAGCGGTCAAACGCACGTCCACGTGCTGGCCAGCTACGTGGCCTGGCCAATCGCGAACAGCAAGTGCGAGCGTCCGCGCAGTCGTTGTTTCCTGGTGCACCGCAACAACCTTTGCGGCACGCCACGTCACTCGTTCGAGTACCGCTGTTCCTGCCATGGATCCCCATAAATGTGGTAGCCGAGGTTTTCCCAAAATCCCGGTTTGTCGTTCCGCATCAGCGTCATGCCCTTCACCCATTTCGCGCTCTTCCACAAATAGAGGTGAGGAACGAGAAGCCGCGCGGGACCGCCATGTTCGGGCTCAAGATCGGCACCGTTGTATTTGAACGCGATCCAGGCCTGCTTGTTCATAAGATCTTTCAGGGGAAGGTTCGTCGTATAGTCGCCATAGGAACGGAACATGGCGAAGGACAAATCCGTCTTCACATCTGTAAGCAGCACATCGAGCGAAACACCTTCCCACGAAGTGCCTAGTTTCGACCACCGCGTTACGCAGTGCAAGTCAGTGGCAATGGTTTCGCTGGACAACTCACGAAATGACTTCCAATCCCATCGCTTCAAAACGTTGCTGCCATCGTCGATCGTAAATTCCCAGCGATCAAGGGATACGTGTGGGGTCGGTCCCGCAGACAAGACCGGGAAATCCGTAGTGAGGTATTGACCCGGCGGGAGTGTGGCTTCCGCTGCGCTGCGTCGACCGGCAAAACCTCGCGAGATGATGGCCATTATCCCTCCTGCTTAGTGCCTGACCAAGTGCTGTATTGGTGCTGCGCCACCAACCAGCAGAAAACTAGCAATCGAGCTTCCAATGGATGTCGTCCTCCGAAGGTAAATGCTCACACTTTGGATAAGCAAGAATAAGGTTCTGCCGGTGGACAATCAGGATGGTTAACGCAAGCATCGCAGCCAGGTCGGGTCGTCATCTTCTGTCGTTAATACGTCTCGGAGTTTTTATTTAGACACGAAGACTCGGCTTCCCTACATCCGGCAGATCTCACCCTCCGAAAATAACGCATAAGTTACGGGGTCACCGGCATTCAGCGTTCGCCACTTGGTTTGGTTATTCTCGTGCTTCCACCCGGCAGCAGATGCGATTCGAATCCTCGACTCATTCGGCGTCGTCGACGGACCTTTTTTGGCGGACTCGCAGCGGCTCTTATTTCGAAGGGAGACATCAACATGCACAAATGGAAACTTGCCCTCGCCGTCCTCGCCATCGCGCTGTTCGCCGCTTGGTACGCGTTTCGGCCAGAGCGGTTGGTCCTCAATCACCAGGTAAACGAAGGCTTTCCTTCGGGCGAAAACCCTTCATCCGCACAAGTCCTCGAATCCGGCACTTTCTATGCAGTAGTGCATCCCACCGCAGGTACAGCAACCATCTACCGCCTAGGCAACGGAGATCGCATTCTCCGCTTCACGAACTTCAGTACTTCGAACGGTCCTAATGTCCACGTGTACCTGGTCGCCGCTGACGACGCAAAGGACAGCGAGACAGTGAAGAGCGCCGCCTCCATCGATCTGGGAACGATCAAGGGAAACATCGGTGACCAGAACTACGCCTTGAGCACTGATCTGGACTTGTCGAAGTACCGGACTGTTTCAATCTGGTGCAAAAGGTTTGCCGTTAATTTCGGTGCGGCACCGTTGAGTGCGGGTCACGCGATGTTGCAGAACTAGATTGATATCTGACCTGTTGTTGATTGAAGTGCCTTAATCCGATTTGGAGAATTCCATATGCAAACTACTCAACCAGCTTATTTTTCCCAGTACCGCAGCCTGAAGCTGACACGAGACGACGAAGGTGTGCTAGTTGCTGAATTTCACAGCAACGGCGGGCCATTCACCTTCACTGCTCAAGACCATACAGAGTTCCTCGACGCCTTCTACCGGATCGCGCAAGATCGAGCGAACAAGATCGTAATCCTGACTGGCGCAGGCGGTGATTTCATTCCTGGAATTGATTTCGCCACTTTCGGCAATGTGGCCGATCCCGGTATTTGGAGCCAGACTCACGACGAGGGCTGTCAGATTCTTGAGAACATGGCCAATATACGCGTGCCCGTCATCGCGGCCATCGAAGGACGAGCGCATGTGCACTCAGAGTATGCCTTGCTGGCCAACGTGATCGTGGCAGCCGAGAGTGCGACCTTCCACGACGTCCCCCACTTCGCGGGAGGCATTGTGCCGGGGGATGGAATCTTTACCACGTGGAGTTATCGCGCTGGAGCAGGACGGGCCGAGGCGTTCCTGCTCAATCCACAGCCGCTGACGGCGCGCATCGTGCACGAGTGGGGAGTCGTTGCCGAAGTCGTTCCGATCGGAAAGGCGCTCAGTCGAGCGCGAGAACTCGCCGCGCTGTACCTAAAGGTGCCGGAGGTGACGCGCCGCAACACGCGCGTGCACTTCATTCATCCGTTAAAGGAGCGCATCGTGCGAGAAGTTGGCTATGGACTGTCGCTCGAAGGAGCGTCGGCCGCTGACCTCGTGAAGTCTATGCAGGCTCAAACTCAACCGGTCGCCGAGAAAAGAAAATTGGCATGATGCGCCCTTCATTTAGAGCGGAAAGCACATCTGCAACATGGAACGCCCAATACCAAGGAGTCCAAATTATGTCGCGTGTATCCGCCCCAACAAAAGAAGCAGTGTCAACCAAAGGAATATTGCAAGAGTCAGCCCCAACACAAAAAGCAACGTCGCCCACCGTAATCGAACACGTTCTGTCGAGGCTCAAGGACATCGGAATAACCAAAGTTTTCGGCGTTGCCGGGGACTTCGCCTTTCCCATTGAGGATGCAATCGTTGGTTTTCCTGGTATCGATTGGGTCGGATGCTGTAACGAACTGAACGCATCGTATGCGGCCGACGGGTACGCTCGCATTCACGGCATCGCTGCTCTCAACACGACTTACGGTGTAGGTGAATTGAGCGCTATCAATGGAGTCGCCGGAGCCTACGCCGAGCATGTGCCGGTTTTCCACCTGGTCGGAATGCCAAATCTGCCTGCCCAAGCCTCGCACGCGCTTGTCCACCACACGCTGGGAAACGGTGAATTCGACTTCTTCCACAAAATGGCTCAAAAGGTCGTTTGTGCCAGCGCCATCATGACGCCCCAGAACGCGGCTTACGAAACGGAGCGACTGATCGCGGAGGCGTTGTACCACCGCAGGCCTGTCTATATGGCGTTTCCGGCAGATGTCGCGAATCAGCCTGTGCTCAGCACTGCAACCCCACTCGGTCCACCGAAGAGCGACTCTGCATCGCTGGAGAGGGCGGTCTCCGCGATCATTGAGGCTCTCAGCGCGGCCAAGACCGGATGCATTCTGCCAGGGGTCCTGGCCAGTCGTGTGAAGTTGCAGGACGCTGTCCAGGCATTCGTGGATGCTTCCGGACTTCCCTTCGCCACTATGCTTATGGACAAATCCGCACTCGATGAGCAACACCCAGCCTACATCGGCATATACCAAGGAAAGCTCATGGACGAGGCGGTTCGTGAGTACGTTGAATCATGCGACGCCGTCATTCTGATCGGAGCCATTCTGACAGACTTCAGCACGGGCGCCTTCACAGCGCATCTTGACCCGGAAAAGACCATCGATATCCGTCACCATCATACTCAGGTGGGCACAAAGGTTTATCCCAACGTCGAGATGAAAGATGTCCTCGCTGAGCTCGCGCGGCGTATTAAGAAACGAAATCAGAAACCACCGTTTCAACCAGGTTCGCTCGGACCAGTAAAGGGTGCCGGCAGCGATCCGATTACCGCAGACGCGCTGTATCCTCGCTGGGCGGATTTTATTAAACCGAACGATATCGTCTTTACTGAGACCGGGACTTCCGGGTTTGGAATGGCGTTTGCACTCCTGCCGAAGGACGCGAAGTTTTACAACCAGACGTTGTGGGGTGCAATTGGATATGCGACCCCGGCGGCCTTTGGAGCAGCAGTGGCGGCGCCCGACCGTCGCGTTGTGTTGATCACAGGTGAAGGCTCCCATCAACTGACAGCACAGGAGATCAGTCAGTTCGGCCGGCGTGGGCTGAAACCCATCATCTTCGTTCTCAACAACTCGGGCTATCTGATTGAACGGCTGCTCTGCAAGGACCCCAACATCGAGTACAACGATCTTGCTCAGTGGCACTACGCCGATTTACCGAAGGCGCTTGGATGCGACGACTGGTTCACCGCGCGTGTCACCACATGCGGAGAATTTGATCGGGCGCTTAAAACCGCGTCTGCGGGCGGCCGAGGTGCATACATCGAGATTGTGACCGACAAGTATGCTGCGCCTCCCATTGCCCTCAAGTTTCACGAAAGTGTTAAGACTCTATACCGGACGTAATGAACATGAGGAACAGAGTCAGCATCTGCACGCTGATCATTGGGCTGATCTGTCCATTCACCCAGGTTGCACGGGGACAGCAATCCGACCCCGTGCAGCCCCCGCCCGCGACGATGGTTGAGGAATCTCTAAGAAGAGCAGGAGGCTCTTCCGAGTCGGACGTGGCGACCGCTAACAATCCGATTGCCCCCCTGAACGCCATATACTTTCAAAATTATTACGCGCCATCGGTCTACGGCGTTCCAGGTTCTAATAATTTGCTCGACTTGCGCACGCTTGTTGTAAGCGGGAGGCAGATTGTCCGCGCCACGCTTCCAATCTCAAGTGCTGAGGACAACAATGGCAACCAACAGTCAGGACTGGGAGACTTCAATGCGTTCGACGCCATTCGAGTGTCTCCCGCGGAATCGAAGAATGTTCTTGCTGCTGGTCCAATGCTAACGGCTCCTAGTGCAACGAACAGTTTCTTAGGGCAGGGCAAATGGCAAGCTGGGTTGGCTGCAGTTGGCCTTCACCCGCTGTCGGGGGGAAGCTTACTCGTCGGCATCTTTACCTGGCAGCATTCTTTTGCCGGCGAGCATACTCGCCCCGGCGCACAAGTTGTGACATTTCAGCCAATCGCGGCTCTGAGCATCGGTGGTGGGTACTACGTTCGATCGAGCGGCATTTGGAACTTTGATATTTCAAACAACAAAAGAGTGATACCCCTCGGTATCGGTTTTGGAAAGGTGTTCAAAACCGGCCATGCCGTTGTGAATGCTTTTATAGAGCCGCAATTCACTGTCTATCACGATGGAATTGGCCTGCCATCGTTCCAGCTTTTCTCCGGCCTGCAGTTCCTGTTTAAAAAGAAGACAGAATAACCTCGGAACGTTCGACGTCGGAAAGAGGAACTCACGCTCAGAATTGGTAAGAACTTCGGAGACCTGTAAAGGTGAGTAATTAGAGATGAAGACTCAAAGAAACTCCGGGGCCGATTGGAAAAGACAACGATGATTCGCCGCATCTCGATCACGATACTCGTTACAGCTTGCTTCATGTTCGCTGGTTTGTTGCTCTTAGCATGGCGGCCTTCGATAGCTCCGATCGACCCCCCGAGCCCATCAACTTTTTCTCCCGAGCTGGTTGCCAAAGGCGAAGCTCTCTCAGCGGCTGGACATTGCGCGTCGTGCCATACCCAGCCGGGAGGACAACCGTTTGCTGGCGGATATCGACTAAACACGCCGTTCGGGGCCATTTTTGGCACCAATATCACTCCCGACCCGAAAACCGGCATAGGAGTTTGGTCGCTGGAGGCTTTCACCCGTGCCATGCGAGATGGCGTGGCTCGTGATGGTTCTCATCTCATGCCCGCGTTCCCTTACTACGCATTCACCAAATTATCGGATGATGACGTCAAGGGGTTGTACGCCTATTTGATGACTCGGCCGGCAATCAACAGGACCGTGCCAGCCAATACGCTTCCGTTCCCGCTCAACATAAGGGCTTTCCAGGAGGGATGGAAGATTCTGTTTTTCAGGAGTGCGCGGTACCAAGCCGATCAGTCCAAAAGCGCCGAGTGGAATCGCGGAGCCTATCTGGCTGAGGGGCTCGCGGACTGTACAGGCTGTCACACTCCGCGCAATCCCCTAGGTGCCGAGGAGACCGGACACGCCTATGCAGGCGCAGTGATCGAGGGCTGGATCGCGCCTGCGCTCACCGAGGCCAACCCCTCGCCCGTTCCGTGGACGCAAGAAGAGTTGTTCACCTACCTGCGCACCGGCGTGACCTCACTGCACGGGGCGACCGGTGCCACCATGACTCCAGTCATTCGCGGGGCCCTCGCCCTTCCGATCGTGCCGGACTCCGATATCCGCGCGATCGCTCTCTACTTGAGCGGGATGGACCGTGCAAGCGCCCGTGCAAACGACGTCGACGCGACCACGCGCGAGGCCGTCGCGAGTTCCTATGTCAGCAGTGACCAAGCAGAGAATGACCCCGACGCCGCCCGATATGTCTCCGCCTGCATGTCGTGCCACTACAATGCGGGACCAACTCCACTTGCGTCGCGTCCGGAACTGGCACTCAACAGTTCGCTGATGCTGGCCGAACCCACCAATTTCATTCAGGTGGTGCTGAACGGCGTCACCAACACGGAAACCGTGAGCAACACGCAAGGTGCGCCGGGACTGGTAATGCCTCAATACTCGTCACTCACTGACGGCGAGATCGCCGGGCTCGCAGCTTATCTGCGTCGCACCCGCACGAAATTGCCGCCCTGGAGCGACCTGGAGAAAAAGGTGGCCGCCATCCGCCGAGAGTCGATGGCATCGCGTTGACCAAAAGCGGGAAGAGGAAGGAGTCGATCATGACGGCATTCGATCTCAACGGCAAGACGGTCTCCGTACAGAGTCCCGATGACGCGGCGTTGCTCTGGGTAATCCGCGACGAACTGGGGCTCACTGGAACCAAATTCGGTTGCGGAATTGGTTTTTGTGGCGCGTGCACCGTGCACGTGGAGGGGAGGGCCACGCGTTCCTGCATCACGCCCGTCGCAGCAGTTGCCGGCGCCAAAGTTACAACCATCGAGGGGCTCGACCCGACCGGTAATCATCCGTTACAAACTGCGTGGCTCGAACTGCAGGTTCCACAATGCGGGTACTGCCAACCGGGGCAGATCATGCAAGCCGCGACGCTGCTCAAGGATTTCCCGAATCCTACGGACCAGGACATTAATGCAGTAATGGCCGGCAGCGTCTGCCGCTGCATGACGTACATTCGCATACGCAAGGCCATTAAGCTCGCGGCCGCGCGAATGCGGGGAGACGCGAGCCATGCTTAGTCTGTCATCTCACGGACTTCGGTCGAGCAGCGATCCGTCGCGCCGCAGCTTCCTGATCACGATGTTGGGAGCGGGCGTGATGTTGGGATACGCTAAGTCAACCCTTGGCGCGGCGGACGTGATGCTGGAGGCGTTGAGCACCAACTCTACTCGCAGCGCGGGCGACCTATTCGAACCCACCATCTGCTATGGAATCGATTCCAGCGGCACGGTAACGGTCAACATCATTCGCGCGGAGATGGGCCAGCACGTCGGCACCGCGCTCGCCCGCATTGTGGCAGATGAGTTGGAGGCCGACTGGCGCAAGGTGAAGATCGTCACCGTCGACTCCGATCCCAAGTGGGGCATCATGGTTACAGGTGGCAGCTGGTCCGTGTGGCAGAGTTTTCCCCTGCTTAGCCGAGCGGGCGCGGCCGGCCGCATCGCTCTCGTCGAAGAAGGCGCGAAGCTGCTTGGCGTTCCCGAGCAAACGTGCACGGCGCGTGACCACGCGGTGCACGCCGGAGGAAGATCTATTCCGTATGGCGATATTGTGGCACGCGGCAATCTCAGACGAACCTTCACGTCCGAGGAACTCGAAAAGATGCCCATCAAAGCGGCGGACAAGCGCCGTCTGATCGGGCGGAATACGCTGGCGGAGGATATTCCGTCGAAGGTCGACGGCAAAGGCCGCTATGGCCTGGACGCCGTGGTGGAGGGGATGGTGTACGCGCGCCCGAAAGTTCCGCCGACGCGCTACGACTCCAAAGTGGTCTCGATTGACGATTCGGCCGCGAAGCGAGTGCCCGGATACTTGAAGAGCCTCACGCTGGACGATCCGTCGGGAACCGTGCCGGGCTGGGTAATGGTATACGGGGAGACCTTCATAGCCGCAAACAAGGCGGCCGATCTAGTGAACGTGAAGTGGAGTTCGGGCAAGGCGGCCACCATATCCGAGGCTGATATCCAGAAGCGCTCAGCCGAATTGATAGCGGATTCGAAGGTAGGTTCGCTGCTGGTCGACGACCCGGGCGTCGACGCTGCGCTGGCTTCGGCGAAGCAGAAGATTGAACGAACCTACACCACGAGCACCGTCATGCATTTCGCGCTGGAGCCGGTGAACGCGCTGGTGTTCGAGAAGGACGGCATTTTCGAAATTCACACTGGAAATCAGTGGCAAACGCTGATCCTTCCTGTGCTGGCCAAGGCGCTGGGGCGCAGTCAGGACAAGATCGTTTTGCGAAGCTACTTGCTGGGAGGAGGGTTCGGGCGTCGACTAGTTGGTGACTACACTGTAGGGGCAGCGCTGGCCGCGAAGGCGATTGGCAAGCCCGTCAAGATGGTCTGTACGCGCGCTGACGATATGCGCTTCGACTGTCCTCGGTCACCTTCCACGCAGGTGGTTCACATGGCCTGGGGTGATGACGGCCGAGTGACGGCGATGGATCATCATGCGGCAGCCGGATGGCCCACTGCGGTCCTGGCTCCGTTTTTCATGCCCAAGGGCACCAACGGCGTTCCCTATGATCCCTTCGCGAGCGAAGGCGCGAACCACTGGTACACCGTAGGAGCGCAGCGGGTTCGGGCGTTGCGAAACGATCTGGCCGAACAAACATTCCGGCCCGGCTGGCTGCGATCCGTCGGTGCTGGCTGGACGAATTGGGCCGTGGAGAGTTTTATGGACGAGGCGGCGCACGCGGCCGGCATCGATCCAGTGAAGTTTCGGCTGGGAATGCTCGACGGTGCCGGACGAAATGCCGGATCAGCGCCGAATTCCGTCGGCGGCGCGCGCCGCCAAGCGGCCGTGCTCACCCGTCTGGCGGAGAAGGTGGAGTGGGGCAAGCCGACACCCAAAGATGTCGGACTCGGCATTGCAACCACGTTCGGCCAGGAACGCCGCATGCCAACTTGGACTGCTTGCGCCGCCCGCGTGCGGGTGAACCGAACCAACGGTCACGTGACGGTAGAGAAGCTGAGTCTGGTCATCGATGCCGGTACCGTCATTCATCCCAACAGTGCGGAGGCTCAAGTGGAAGGAGCGGCGTTGTGGGGATTGAGCATGGCCCTGCACGAGGGATCAGAGTTCGTGAAAGGCCAACCCAAGGATACAAACCTGGACACGTATGCATTGCTGCGCATGGGAGACGTACCGGACGTCGAGGTGGAGTTCCTGCCAAGTACGGAAGCACCAGTTGGGCTTGGTGAACCGGCGACCACGCCGATTGCCCCTGCGATTGGAAATGCCATCTTCGCTGCCTCGGGCGCGCGCGTCCGTCATCTGCCAATCCGACCGCAGGCCGTGCTGATAGCGCTCGCGCCTGGAAATTGACCCTAGGAGCGACTTTTGGCTGCCGGATGCGAAGAGATTCGAACGCCGGGCTTCTCTCCTGAAGCGCTTTGCGCGCCGTCGATCTTGCGAACAAAGAGCTCGCGATTCTGATTCGGGCAAGACGAGCCTGCTATACAGGACGACACGGGATTTATGTCAGTTGAGGCTGGCACACGAACCGAACGGATTCGGTTCAAACACGTGCCCCTCCGTGAAAGGACCGCGCACTGGGGCACTGACGTGGGGGTCGATAACTGCATCACCGCGGGGCAGAGCGAGGAAGCAAACCCCACTTGCTCGCGTTCCATCGACCGTTCGTCAGAAAGCATTTCGCTTCGCAACCCCTACTCGCAATTGCGGTGCATCAGCCGGAGTCTGAAGTTTGCCAGATTGCGGCTCATCAAGACCGGGCTGCCGAAGATGACCCGAGTCGAAATGAGGTCATCAAGTCGTTATCTCAGATCCCAATGAGGGTGCTGGCGTAGCTTTCTGAATGGCGACATCAGCACATTGAACCCACGCGAAAAGCCGAGCGCTGGATGGTTCCGAACGGTGCTCCAGGATTGGAACGCCAGTTGCTCCTCGATGAATTAGGCGGATGGCTGCGACGAAACTCCACTAGAGAAGACGCACGACTTGTCATCGCCGGTTCGATGGAGGGCATTATGAATTTCATCATCAGAAGTTTCATTAAGCTCGGCATTCTCAAGAAAGACCTTGACTACCATTTGCTTCGTGCGTTGCTGGTGATGATTTGCCTGTTTTTTGGATATCAGAAATGGTTCGATTACGAGGCGCAGGCTTTGATCCCCTATATCAGTCACGGTCCCCTCATCTTCTGGTTGTACCCCCTCCTCGGCATTCGTGGAGCAACCTACTTTCTTGGCGTCTCGGAATGGCTATTCGGAGCACTGTTGTTCGCCGGATTCTGGAACAAGAAGGCGGGGATTCTCGGGGCTCTCGGCTTGTGTTTCTCTATGCTCGGAACTTCAACAATCATTCCTTTCATACCCGGCGGTTGGGCCACCTCGGCCGGTGGATTCCCTGCAATGACCGAGAGGGTTGCATTCCTGATGAAGGATCTTGTTCTCCTTGGTGTTTCTGTGTATTTGCTGCGGCAGGATGTCATAAGAGTCTCCCTGGTGAAGACAAAATCATCTGACTCAACCGTCCCACTTCGGCGGGATTTGTCTCCGACTGTAGTAACGGAAGGCCGTTAGCTGCTCGAATGCGAATAAAATTGTGCAGCGCACCTTTCGCTTTCTAGCGTCTGGCTCATAATCCGATGTTGTCAATTTGCGCGAGGGGCCCGCGAGGTCATTGTTGGAAACCTCGCCTTGAATTAGCCGCTGCGCGATTGTCCGCATGAGAGCTGACCCAAAAACCGTACAGACTTTGCTTCGCCACAGCGATGTTAAGTTGACCTTTCAGTGTTATACCCACAGCGTCAGCAAGGATCGCATGGCTGAGGCAGAGCCATGCTGACTCCGATTTTCAGCCACGCCGCAGCCCGATGCGGACTGAAAGCGGACTGAGCGAAAGGCAATGTGAGTTTAAGTCCTTCACCATCATCGCAGCCAGGAATCAAATCGGATCTCGCGGGAAAATAGCGGACTGAGAGCGGACTGGGAGGGCGAGACGCGATTCCCGTAAGTTCTTTGGAATGATGGTGGCCAGGGACGGAGTTGAACCGCCGACGCCAGGCTTTTCAGTGCTACGTTATGCTGTGTTTTAAACAACTTCAGTGACTTCAGGTGGCCGCCTAAGTACTTGAGAAGTCGTGAGAGACACGTGAATCGTGGGTGGAAATCGTGGGTTCAAAAACGGACGCAAGAAGGCGCCAAACTTCGAGCGCTTACGATCGAATCGTCGCGACCCTGACAACGCAGTTCGCCGAGTGGCAGATTTCATCGTGTCTCAGCGGCGAAGGGGGCTGTAAGCGAAGCGCACGGCAATGCGGTTTCCTGTGAATGCCCACATTTCCTTGACGAGCCTGTAGTCGAGCTCTTTGGCCCACTTGCGAGAGAGGAAAGCAATAATTTCGCTTCGCCCGTTGATGAACTCCGAACGGTTCCTCCATTTTGAATCGATCGCGTAGGCAAGAGCCACTTTTGCCGGATCGCGGGTATTCCAAGCATCTTCAGCGAGGCGCACCTTTTGAATCGCACTGTCGCGTGTGAACGGCGGGAAAGGAGGGCGGGCCGGCGTCGTTGCTCTTCCCATTATTCTTTCTCCTCGCATTGATTCCTTCGGCTATCTATCACATACGTACTCGATAATGTGAACCTGCTCTGAACCCACTATTGCCAGGATCTTGTGACCCGCTTTTAACCGTTCGCCCGGCTAGTTCTTTTGCGTTTGTAAGGCAGCCGTTTTCCCCACACTTTCGAACTCGCCGAAGTGCCTGCGCGTCAACAAGAGATAACTGACCGCCAGCACCATCAACACGAGAGCATCGACAAAGAACAAGCCATATCCCAATACGAAAATGTGACTGAGAATAATGGAGGTCATCCACAAAATGACCAGTCTCGCCCCCAATCTGGCTGTCTTCGGAATCACTAACAGAACCGCCAGCATGGTTTCGAACACACCTGATCCTAGCCGGAACACCGGCTGAGATACCAACCCGTGGACCGCTTGCGACATCTGCGTGAACAAGGCCACCGAGCCTGGCACCCCTGCAAACTTGAGAAAAATGGCGGCATACAGAAGGTTCACCGCCACCAATAAGCGAATTGCCACTAGTACGAGTTTCTTACCCATAGAATTTTGCCCTCTTGACCCCGTCGAACCAGTCAATGGTTCCCGTTTACCACTGCGTTAGAAATCCTGTACGGTTGGGCGGATGACCATCTCATCGACTTCCACGTCGCCCGGCTGCTCGATTGCGTAAGCAATCGCTCTCGCGATCGCGCTGACCGGAATAGCCATTTTCATGAACTCGCGCAAATTCTTTCTGGTCGCTTCGTCGGAGCTGCTTTCCGACAGTTCTGTGGCGATCGCGCCAGGTGAGATCATCGTGCAGCGGATATTTTGGGAGTGCAGCTCCATCCTCAGCCCTTCAGTCAGGGCGCGCACCGCGGCCTTCGTGGCGCAGTAGACCGTCCCGCCGGGTGCGAACATTTTTATCCCGAAAACTGAGGCCATATTGATGATGTGACCGCTCTTCTGTTTTTGCATGCGAGGCAGCGCAGCGGCAACCCCATAGAGAAGTCCTTTGATATTGACGTCAATCTGCCGATCCCATTCATCTACCTTAAGGGCCTCGATCGGTGCGATGGGCATGATGCCGGCGTTGTTGACGAGCACATCAACGCGGCCGAAGCCGTCGACGGCCCGTTGGATGAGCGCTTCCACTTCTGCACGCTTCGTCACATCGGTCGCAAATCCGATTGCCTTTCCGCCGCTGGCCGTGATCTTTTGAACCACGGAGTCGATCCGGTTCGAGCGCCGCGCTCCTAGTACAACCTTTGCTCCTCGTTCTGCGAGAAGCTTCGCGGTGCTTTCCCCAATGCCGCTGCTGGCTCCTGTGATTACTACAACCTTGTCGGTGATATTTGACGTTTCCATTCTCATTTTCTCCTTATTTAGACTTAAGAATTTGCTTTTGACGGCGGGCTCCGCTCCACTGACTGATGGGCCCCGCGATTTCAGAAACCTCCTTGACCAGTGAGGTCAAGAACGCCGATGCATCGGTGCAAGTGGAAAGATTGGCACTTTGTCCAGCCCACATGGGCACAAGATCTGCCCGGCCCGCAGCCTCTGCTGCGATTGTGAGATTTCTGACGAGTTCTCGTTGCAGCGGATATGGCAAGATTTCGGTCCCGGCTTGGTTCAAGTCCTCCAAGATGCGGTTGCGGATTCCGCGCGCGAGCCTTCCCGTGAAGCCTTTTGTCAAGGCAGTGTGCTTGGCATCGCGTCGTCGCAAAGTTTCGCGATGAAGGCGGGAGGCCCCGGATTCCTCGCATGCGAGGAATACCGTTCCCATTTGGACGGCTTCTGCGCCGAGAGCCATGGCGGCGACTACACCTCGTGCATCTCCGATTCCCCCCGCTGCAATCACCGGCACGTCGACCATGTCGACCACCTGTGGGATTAGCGACAGCGTGCCGGTGAGCGAATCCTCCGCCGGCCTAAGAAATGAACCACGATGCCCCCCTGCTTCGAAGCCGGAAGCAACAACAGCATCGACGCCGGCCTCTTGAAGTGCCGCACCCTCTTCGGGTGTGGTCGCAGCGCCAATGGTGACGATGCCTTTCATCCGGCACTCTTCTAAGATTCCTTTTGGTGGAATTCCGAAGATAAAGCTGAACACCGGCACCTTCGCATCGATCAATGCGCGAGCTTGATCTTCGAATCGCGTCGCTGGCGAGAATGGTTTGTATGTCGGAAGAGGCGCTCCTAACTCGGAGAGTTGGCGGGCAATTGGAGGCAGGCTCCGGACGAATGCCCTTTCATCCGACCGTCGCGTGCCCTCGTCTTCCTGCGACACCCACAGGTTCATCGCAAAAGGCTTCGAGGTCAGGGAGCGAATTTCAGCGATCACATCTTTGATGGCTTCTGCTGAGAGATTGAGCGCACCAAACGATCCGAGCCCGCCAAAGTGGGAGACCGCGGCCGTCAATTTTTGTGATGACAATCCGCCGAGCGGACCTTGAATGATGGGGTAGTCGATCCCCAGTTTCGCTGTGAGCCGGTTCTGATTCCAGCGGGGCGGCGTCATTTGGACACCTCAAGAATCAACTCCAACTCGACCGGCACTCCGAGCGGGAGGCTGGCTACGCCGTACACCAGTCGGCTGGGGTTCTTGTCTTTTCCGAAAACGTCTTGCAGCAACTCTGAAGCGCCGTCAGCAACTTTCGGCTGATCGCGGACATCGCCGGAAGTGGCCACTGCCACTCCGAGTCGGACAATCCTCGTGACTTTGTCGAGCGATCTCAGGTGCTGCCTCGCGACAGCGAGGGCGTTTATTGCAGCCAGGCGAGCCGCAGCGCGCCCTGCTTCGACTTGCAGTTCGGCGCCGATCCGCCCGACGAATTTTGCTTCGCGGCCTACAGTGGGTAGCATTCCGGTGAGAAAGAGAAGGTTGCCCGTCTGCACCGCTTCCGCGTAGATGCCGAACGGCTCAGGCGGCGTTGGAAGCTTGATGTCAAGTCGACCTACCCGCTGCTCGGCAGTGGCAAGATGAGGATCATCCGCGCTTAGGATTTTGTTTTTCGAATCTATATTCATTGATCTCGCTCCTGCGGGTTCGGTCTGATCGGCATAGATGCTCAGTGCCCTACGAAATCTCCCAGGTGATTTTCTGCATCGCCGGGCTTGCAAAAGCCTCGCTCGATCAGCGTTTTGATTCTCCGCTGCGTAGCCGGTCGCCCCATCGAAGCAACGCAAGCATCCCACCCGGATTCGATTTCGATATCGTTCGGCAAACTAGCGACGTTGATCAGGCGCTTGGTGTCCATGATTGTCTGTTTGTCGAAGGAGGCGATCCGGATGGCAAGAGCATCGACAAACCCGTCAAGATCCGCGTCCGGCAATGACCGGTTCACATAGCCGTAGAGTTCGGCCAGGTCACCTGGGACGTCGTCCGCGCTTAGGATTACTTCAAGGGCACGTCCTCTTCCCATGAGGCGCGACAGTCGCGCCATAGGGCCACCGCCGGGCACCAGACCTGCACCAACTTCAAACTGCGACAAGATGGCTTTCTCGCGACTGGCGAAACGCATGTCGCAGGCGAGGGCAAGCTCACTTCCCATACCAGTCGCCCGCCCGCGAATCGATGCTATCGACACCACAGATGCACGACTCAGGCGCACCAGCATCTCGGGCCATGGATGCAAGCCTGTAGGTCCAGGAGGGAGATGCGCTAAATCGTCAAGGTTTTCAAGAAAGTCTAGATGAATCAGAAAGAATCCTTGGACTGCACTGTCAAAGACCACCACCTTCACCTGCTCGTCAGTTTCGATGGCCGTGATGATCTCGTTCATCTGTGGAAGCATCTCCGGACCGAAGATGTTGAGCGGCGGGTGGTCAAACGTCACTCGCCAATAGTCAGGCGACTGCTGGCCTAGGCGTATTTCACTAGTTTTTGTTCCTGCGTAATTTTGATCCTTCATGTTTGTTGTCCCCCGTCTGGTTTCATCTTTGATTTTGCATTGCGGTCGTCTTATGGGGCGCTTTCGTCTCGCGGCTTTGGTGAGGTGGCCCCACGTAAGGAAACTCGAGCAACAGATCGCCGTGAGGTCCTACTTTGTCTTCCTTCACCTTCCCATCTGTGAGGATGCGAATAAAAGAATCGAACGCGTCGTCGGTGAGTGTCCGGCCGTTGTCGGGAAAAGACGCCGGGCGCGTAGGGTCATAAGACAGAACATCTGGGAGCAATGTCCCCGCCACGCGCTTCGCTTCGGCCGGCGTATATCCACCTGTGTGCTCCAGAGCGTGCGCGAAGCCAGCAATGAAACGCTTATCGCTCGCGGGTTCACCCGTGAGGTAGGCATCTCTCTCTTCGACAAGTATGACTGCTTGCGCAGGCCGGGCTCCGCGCTCCACTTGGATCCAGCCGCCAGCACCCGGCGTCAGCGTGCGCGCCCACAGACGAACCTCTTTTGCCCCCAGAGCAGAGTTAGGTATTTCAAGAACGATGCTGCACACATCTTTGTCAGCGAAGAAATCGTCGCCCGTGAACTGCAGGTTGTTCTTCGCGCCTTCCACATCGCAGAAGAAAGGGTCGCTGCGCCAGCCGGCAAAGAATCGGGTATCACCTGCCTGTGTAATCCTCGCCTCGCGACCTGTTGAAACCGGCGCCCCATCAACGATCACCTGCCCGCCATCGCCGGTACCGGCGGCTTGCGGGCCATCAACGCGGCGGAGAGTCGCGCTTTGTGCGCCTTCCTCGAAAGCTGAGAAGCGCAACCGGTAAGCGATATCGGCAAGCGAATCGCCATCGGTGTCAATCTTGAGTTCGTACAATGCGTCGGGCGCGAAAGGTTCGGTCGTAGTCGGCCCAGGAGGTTTTTCGCCGGCGGACGGATGCACGTTCATGATCAGAATGGATTTACTAGCGTCTCCAGGTTTCGGAAATGCGTAGAGATCTGTAAAGTCCAGTCGGGCGTCCCCGTGGGGAAAGCTGAAGTCCGGGCCTGAATAATGATGTGACATGGATTAGTCCTTCTCTTGCAGATCTGCTCCGTCCGCAGCGTTAGAACGCGGCGGCACCGGCCGCGGCGACAGCATGATCCTGATCGCCGGAACCACCGCTGACGCCGATCGCCCCGACTACCTTGCCATCGCGCTTCAGCGGGATGCCGCCGGCAAAGATCATGACCTTGCCATCGTTTGAGGCATGAACACCGAAGAACTGACCTCCCGATTGAGCATGCTTTGCCAATTCCTTCGTCTCAATTTCAAATGCGCGCGACGTGTAAGCCTTCTTAAGAGCGATATCAATGCTGCCGATCCAGCCGTTGTCCATGCGAATGTGGGCTACGATGTTTCCACCTTCGTCTGCCACTGCGATGTTCATGGGCTGGCCAATTTCACTGGCTTTTTTCTCCGCCGCGCTGATTACGCGGCGGGCATCTTCTAATTTCACTGCGGTCATGAGTTCTCCTTATTTATGTGTTATGCGACCGCCCCGACCGCCCTCGACAGGGGCCTGGCCAATCAGGTCGCTGTGAGGTCCTACTTTGTCTCCGCCACCGTCCCATTTGTGAGACTCCCGGCTTTTGCTGCAGCTTGCTCAATTAAGTCGGCAACTTCTTTCGGATGAGAAAGCATTGGCACGTGACTGGAGGGAACAGTGATCGATGTCGCCTTGATTGCCACAGCTTCGGCCTTCTCAAGCTCCGGAGAAACAGCACGATCGTTGCTGGCAATAACGCACCAAGATGGCTTGGTCTTCCACGCGGCGGTCGTGACTGTGGCGCCAAAAACGGCGGCTGCGGTGGGCCCCTGTGTCGCCGTCAACAACTGCTTCTCGTCGTCTGGCAGATCCTGGGCGAAGTCCTCAGCGATTCCCTTTGGGGTCACCGTCAGAAAACCTTCAGCATCCGCCCGGACTTCGCTGCCTAGCGGAGCCGGCGGAAACGGTTTGGTTACCGAAGCAACAGACTCACCCTCCGACGGCACGAGCGCAGCCACATAAACCAACCCGACTACCTTTGGATCGTTTCCTGCCTCCGTGATCACCACTCCGCCGTAGGAATGGCCCACTAGCAATACAGGGCCATCTTGCAATGCGATGGCGCGCTTGGTAGCGGCCACGTCGTCCTCCAGCGAGGTCAATGGGTTCTGCACGGCGACCACATGCAATCCCTTGGCTTGAAGCAGCGGAATCACTTTGGACCAGCTTGATCCATCGGCCCACGCACCGTGAACAATGACAACATTTCTAACCCCCTGAGGGGAGTTCGCCTGAGCGGCTGCTCCGGTGTGAAACACCGATGTCAGTAGGAAACCTGCAATTGCAGTCACAGCAGTTCGGTATATCTGCGAGAGTGTCATATTTTTTCCCTTCGTTACATCAAGATTGAGTAGTTCGCGAGGCTTTCGCTTACACGACGTTCAGCGTAGCGTCGATGTTGCCTCGTGTTGCGTTGGAGTACGCACATGTCACGTCGTGCGTAGTGTCCACAATGGCCTGGGCGACGTCGCGCTCCAACCCAGGCAGGCTGACGTTCAGCCGTGCTCGCAGGAAGTAAACGTCCCCGGAATTGCACAGGTCGATTTCGGCATCAACGGCTGCGTCGACCGGAAGTTGCACCTTCATCTTGTTGGCCACAAGCGCCATCGCACTAATGAAACAGGCCGACCAACCGGCGGCAAACAACTGCTCCGGATTGGTACCAGTTCCTGGGGCTCCGGGAGCGGAAAACTTAACGTCTAACCGGCCATCATCACTGCGGGACACGCCGCCGCGCCGGCCACCTGAAGTGTGGGTCTTGGCTGTGTACCGCACCTTCATGTCTTCCTGAGTGGATCGAGTTCCTGCGTTAGTTTCTTGAAAAGTGTTCATCCCTATTTTTCTCCGTTCTTCTCCGAGCGCCGATCAAAAGCGGCAACACTACCGAGTCACCATTTGCCCGCGTGCGCACCGCCATCCACGTGCAGAATTTCACCCGAGGTGAACGTGGCGTCAGTCAGAAACAAAGCCGCGTCGACGATTTCTTTGACTTCACCGATCCTGCCGACCGGGTGCAACCCTTTCAGAAAGTCATGGGTCTCCGGTTTGTGCATGGGAGTATTGATTACTCCCGGCGCGATGGTGTTTACCCGAATCCCTTCTTTCGCGTATTCGATGGCGAGGGCGCGCGTCACTGCATTCAAGGCGCCCTTTAGCATGATTTGAACGGCTGCCCCAACACCCGCGACCGGTTGGTCAACGAGAGTAGTTGAGATGTTGACGATGCTGCCCGATTTCTGGCGCAACATTTGCTTTATGGCGAGCTGTGACACGTAGAGAAAGCCTGCAAGCGTGGTGGAGACTAGTGTGTCGAAGTCTTCAGTGGTGTATTCGATGAACGGCTTCGGAATGAAAACGCCCGCATTGTTGATCAGCACGTCGATCCTGCCAAACTTCGATACGGCAGTGTCGACGATCTTTGCGGCCGTATTTCGATCGCCGATGTCTCCATCGACCAACGCAAGATTCGCAGATGCTGCGAATGGGTTTGCTTTGGTAATGTGTCGCGAGTTTGCGACTACGTTGTAGCCTCGCTTCAAGAATGATTCGACGAGTCCCGCTCCGATACCTCGCGAGGCACCAGTAATAATTGCTGTTTTCTGCGTACTTGCCATTTGAGAGCTCCCTTTAAACTCCTAGCCTCTAGCTTCAGGACAGAGCCGACCGCTGCCCACAGTTGTGAGTAAACTGCACATCGAAAGCGGCCTTGTGCGGATTTCTGCTGAGATGGTCGGAATCCTGACTAAATTGACGGACCAGAGGCAGAACTCCAACGTATTACGATCGGTTTACCAGCTGGCGAGGGCGAAATGAGTGCTATGACTTGATCCGCGCGATGGAGGACAACGCACGTTCGGCCTTTGCGCGAATCGCATCCGCATTGGCGCTTAGAAAGTCGAGAAATGTGCGCAACACGGCCGAGGGCTCGCCGAGTGGCCACATCGCGATGAGGTCGAGATACAGATTATTCGGTACAAGGCGAACGAACTGCACACCATTCGACCGGAGACTGCTCGTGGAGGCAGGTACGATGGCAACGCCTTCTTCCGCCTCAACCAACGAGAGGATTGTCTGCATCGAATTCGGTTCGTTCTCAACCCGGGGAGAAAAACCTTGAGATCGGCACGCTCCGACGATGGTGTCAAAAACAACGGGTGCTCCTTTCCGGTGAAAAAGGATGAACCGTTCATTCGCGAGCTCGGCAAGGCGAATCTTTTTGCTCTTCAACTGTCGCGATTGGGGGAGGACCGCAACCAGGGGGTCACGCAGCAATACTCTCGATTGTCGATTCTTGCTGCGCTCAGGCGAGAGGGCGCGCGTGATGGCGATATCGATCTCGCCTCTGTCACATGCCTTGTCCATTTCGACAGGATAGAGATCATGGAGTGCAAGCTTTACGTTGGGATACTCCAGTTTGTATCTGCGAATCAGGTCAGGCAGGAAAGAGAGGGTTGCCGAACCGATAAAGCCGATCGAAAGCCTCCCAACTTTGCCTTGGCCTGCTCGCTTGGCAGTGACGATGGCAGTCTCCGATAGTTGAAGAATACGGACGGCGTCCGCATAAAATATTTCGCCTTCTGGCCTCAAACGCGCGTTGCGACCGGCTCGCGAAAAGAGTTTCAGGCCAAGTTCATCTTCCAGATCAGACACAGCCTGACTGATGGAAGGCTGAGCAATGTGCAGCCGCCGTGATGCCTCCCGATATCCCTTGCACTCTACGACCGCGGTGAAATAGCGCAGATGTCGTAATTCCATCTGATAGGCACTCCCTATCAGTCTGATTGGAACATACGAAGTATCGCAATGTCACTTCTCAAATCTATTGTTATGAAGCGATTTGGTCTCCCACAGCCAAGGAATCCAATCATCACTTCGTGGCTCATACCTTTGTTCTCGACAGATGAAGTACGAGACCACAATTCGGAGTTCCGGACATGAAAGTTGAACGCTTTTCCCCCGACCCTGAGACAGAGGCGCGTCATTGGGTAAGGCATGATCAGGCTTTCGCAATGATGTTGCGGCCCGGCTCAATTGAGTGGGGTTCGCAGCGAACCGCGCTCGAAAAGTTCGAGTACATGGCCGGCGACTTGGCACTCTGCGATCGTCATGTGGGTGAGTGGGTTGGCCTCATGAACGTATCGCATCTGCAGCTCGGCATTTCCGACGCGGCACTGATGGCCTGCTCTGACGGAGCCTACGGTGAGGTCGAACTGCGCGCTTCACGCAAGTTTGCGGAGCCGCGCCTGAGTGCTATGGTTGCGGCCGTACATGCGGAGATGGTTGCTGGCTTTCCGAGCGGTCGGCTATTTCTGGATTCCGTCGAACAGGCAATGGCCGTAACGCTGGTCAATGGTCACGCGGTAAGGCACCGTCCTGTGCAGATGTACCGAGGCGGACTAGGCTCAACACGCTTGCGAAGAATTAAAGAGTTGGTGCATGCGAAGATGGAAGATGACTTGAGTCTCGACGAGATGGCGGAATCGGTAGGATTGAGCACAGCTCATTTCGCGCGGATGTTTCGAAAGTCAACGGGCCAGACCCCGCATCAATTTGTTCTCCGGCAAAGGCTTGAGCGTGCTAAAACGATGTTGCGTGCTCCCGATGCGCGCGTCTTGGACGTGGCCGTTGCCTGTGGCTTCAAGACCCAACAGCACTTTGCACAGGCTTTTCGTGACGTTTGGGGAGTTAGCCCGACAGAGTATCGTCAATATCTTGTCGGCTCCGAAGCAACGTCTGAAACCTGGTCCGAAGATACGTCACGCTTGGTGATTTCTGCTTAGCAGCCAGAACTTCGGTCTCATGGACTGCCGTTTAATTCCTTGTTAAAGCTGCGCCCTGTCCGGAATTCGTAACTCATCGCCTCTTGCACCTGCCTCGGCCACGAATTCAGCAGGATTCCGACCATCCCAGCAGAAATCCGCACAAGTCCGTTTTCAATTTGCGGTTTACTCACAGTTTGTGAGGAACGCCCGGTCAATCGGCCGGAAATTCAACACAGGAGAGTAACTCAATGGAAGCAATTGGATTATTAGTCACGCTCGAAGCACGGCCAGGCAAGGAGGCCGATGCCGAGGCATTTCTAAACTCGGCTCAGCCACTCGCTCTGAGTGAAAAAGGAACCTTGAAATGGTATGCGTTCAAGATCGGCCCGCGGAAGTTCGGCATCTTCGACACCTTCGCAAATGAAGCGGGCCGCAATACCCACTTGACTGGCGAGATCGCGAAGGCATTGGGGGCGCAGGCCAGTGAACTATTTGCGGTTTCTCCGCAGGTGGACAAAGTGGAGATCCTTGCAAGCACACCCTTGAAAAGCTGAGCGCAAGGTTCCAGGGAACCTTCTGTCTGGTCGGCCATTTCGCCGAGCCGCACGATCGCGAAGTCGCCCTGCATCTGTTGGGCGTTTCACGAAAAAAGACAGCGCTTATTGCGATTTCCAGCCGGCCGCAAGTAGACCAGGCCGAACTGCAGTTGTTGGGAGTTCATATGTTCAGGTATGTCGCCACCATCCTTGTCGCGATCTTGCTGTCGGCGCCCCTCATTGCGGGAATCACGCCGTTTCCGGCCAGCTTTCACACGCAAATGGTTCCGACAAATGGCACCAGTCTCTACGTCCGAGTGGGAGGCAAAGGGCCAGCCGTCGTGCTGTTGCATGGCTTCGGCTTTACCGGTGACATGTGGGCTCCCTTGGCAATTGTTCTGGCCAAGGACCATACCGTGATCGTCCCCGACCTGCGCGGCATGGGTATGTCCGATCACCCGGATACCGGCTACACCAAGAAGAACCAGGCGGTCGACGTTGCCGGCGTCATGGATGCACTCAAAGTCCAGAAGGCAGACCTGGTCACACATGACATCGGCAATATGGTCGGCTATGCGTTGGCTGCTCAATATCCGGACCGGGTCACGCGTTGGGTGGTAATCGATGCACCGCTCCCCGGAATCGGCGACTGGGACAACATCGTTCGTAACCCGGCGCTGTGGCACTTCGATTTTCGGGGTCCTGACGAGGAGCGTCTGGTGCAGGGCCGGGAGCGCATCTACCTCGATCGCTTCTGGAACGAATTGTCCGGAGCCCCCAAGAGGATCGATGAAGATACGCGGCAGCACTTTGCTGCCCTGTACGCACGGCCGCATGCGATGCACGATTCCTTCGAGCAGTTTGGAGTACTCCGCCAGGACGCCGCCGACAACAAGGCGTTGCTCGCTAAGGGCGGCAAGATCACCATGCCGGTCTTTGGCCTCGGTGCCGAGAAGTTTTTCGGTAAGAACATGGCCGATCACATGCAGTTCGTCGCCACCAACGTCACAGGCGGGATCGTGCCCGACTCGGGGCACTGGATCATGGAAGAGAATCCACAGGCCACCATCAAGTTTGTTACAGATTTCCTCGCCAAGTAGGCCGGAGCAATCGAAAAAAATAAACAAAGATTACGGAGAAAAACATGATCACTAAGAAGAAAGAAATGAACATCTCACAAACGAACCGCGCTGAGCCCAAGTCGGCGCTGGGAGGGCTGATCCAACGTCTCAGCTTAACCCTTCTCGCCTGTACGCTTACCATCGGTGTGACCGAGGCGCAGCAAGTTGCCCCTCCAATCTCTGGCGTTATTGGAAAAGTCCAGTCATTTACAGGCAGCTCACTCGATGTTCAGACACCTTCAGGCGTAGTCCACATTGATGTCAAGCAGACCCTCACAACCTATAAGCAAGTACCTTCGGACTTGAGTCATGTCACGTCCGCGTCTTATGTCGGAGTTGCATCAACTGAACAGGCTGACGGGAAAGAAGTAGCGAAGCAGATCATCATATTTCCAGCGGAATTGAGCGGAGCCGCGGAAGGCAGCGTTCTGACAGACCCGCCGAGTGCAACTACTCACAGCAGAATGACCAATGGCTCCGTCGCTCGCCCTGCCGTATCGCATTCACGCATGACGAACGGCACAGTACAGAAAGACAGCGACACGACTCTGGTAGTGCAGTATCAAGACGGCTCTAAGACGATCTCCGTGCCGCCAAATGTCCCAGTGGTGGAAGTCGCACCTGAACAAGTCACATTCGCTACCGGCGATTTGGTCTATGCGGCGACTGAAAAGCTGCCGAACGGAACTCTTAGGACGAACAAGATTCTGCTCATCGCTGCATCTGCATCTCCCAACACCGAGCAGTAAGGATTTCGCTTCATGAGGCGTTCAACACTTCCTGATTGTGAACCGAACTCTACGAGCACGTTGCCGGAACAGCCGGGCGTGCTCGTCGTCAGGAAGCACTATTTCTTGGTGCGTTGGAGTCACTGGTTGAATGTGCCGATCCTTCTTGGCCTCATTCTGAGTGGCATCTCGGTCTACTGGGCTTCGCCGATCTATCAACACAAGCCAGATTCGAATACGGGAAACGTCGATGTGGTGTCAGATATTGGAGTGTGGATATGCGCCCATGTACCTGGACTGCATCACTACAGCAGTCCACCCGACTGGATTTACAACCACATGAGCCTTGGGCCGGGCATGTTGGCGTTAGCCTTGCGCCTGCATTGGTTCTTCGCGTACCTGTTCATGTTGAATGGCACTGTGTACATTGCGGGGCTGATCAGAGGAGGAGGCTGGCGCTCCTTGTTGCCTCGCCAGACCGATCTCCTTGACGCGATCAGGATGCTCCGATACTACCTCGGTTTTCCCTTCGCTAGACTGGCGCGCCTCCAATGGCTGCACCCCATTTTCAACACTAAGTACAACGCGCTCCAGCGCGCAGCATACTTCTCTATTCCAATCGCCGGGTTGCTTTCGGTCGGTACAGGCTGGGCGATTCACAAGCCGATGCAATTCCATTGGCTGGCCGCGCTCTTTGGAGGGTACGACGCAGCGCGTGTCTGGCATTTTTTGCTGATGTGGGTCTACATCCTCTTCGTCGTGCCGCATGTGATTCTGGTTTTCGCCGACGGATGGGATACGTTGCGCAGCATGATCGTCGGTTGGTCCACGAGAGTGGAGCGGTCGGAGTCCGTCGCAAATGAACAATGAAGCAGAGGGCGACATTCCTTCGATGAGATTGGGGCCGGAAGTGAAATCTGTATCTATGAAAAAGCCTAAACATTTCTTTATAGAGCGCCCCCTCCCGGCAATTGAGATAGCCCCCCGAGTCCTGCGCCATCAGAGCAGGCGCGACTTTCTGGTGTTTGGGGCAGGCGCGTTGGTAGCGCTAGCAGGCGCTGGATTTCTTCTGCCCCGAGATACGCTCAGTCGCATCGGTATTCATAGGAACGTGGACTCCCCAGGGAAGGAGTGGTTTTTAGACAAAGCACTGCGCATCGACGATGACGTTGCAGAATCTCTATACTCGGCGAATCGCAGCGTACCCACATACACTAAATCGCAAATCACTCCGCTCAAGAACAACTATAACGGAACCACTCCCGATCCCGGCTATATTTCTGAATGGAAATTGACTCTCGATGGGCTCGCTTCCGGCCTGAGCGTCGCTCTCGATATTCGAAATCTACTGACTCGATTCTCGGTGCACGAGCAGATTACGAGGCTGGTTTGCGTCGAAGGCTGGAGTGCGATCGCGTGGTGGGCGGGTCTCAAATTCGATGATTTGCTGCGCGCTTACCCACCGATGTCGCAGGCGAGATGGGCGCTCGTGGAGTCTTCGGTCAATCTCGATCCCTTCGGGTATCGTGACCCTTACTACATGTCGCTCGACCTGGCAACGGCCCGCCATCCACAGACGCTTCTTGCCACACACTTCAACGGTCAGCCCCTGACCGTGGATCATGGTGCTCCGCTCCGTCTGTTGGTGCCCGTGAAACTTGGTTTGAAGAATGTGAAGGCCATTACCAGGATTACATATGTCGCGGAAGAGCCAAGAGACTATTGGGCGGAACGTGGATATTCGCGCTACGACGGAATCTAGCGCCCTTCAAGATGTGCACCGAATGACGTGGCAGATTTCAAGCAACTCCGTGATTTGCGAGTGAGGACGATGTTATGGCGAAAGTGGTCGAATTTTACATTCGAGATCTCTTTACAAAAAAGGTGAAGCCGGTACCCCGCGACCGATGCGGTGAAGTGATCCAGTTTCCCAAGGACAACCCAGCCGTAGCGAGCAACACTCAGAAGATTACCGAACACCATGAAGGCAACTCTTTCGCTACCCTTGGTCTGGATGCTTTTAGGAGGTCAACAACTCGGGAAGAAAGCTGTCCTTCCGACGAAATCGAATTCGGAGGCCGAGCGAGCGATTAGTAGCGCGGAAGGGTTCAGTCGAAACTGTTGCGATGCGGTGCCGTCAGTGGTTGGCTTGTCGGAAGCTCTATGGATAGGTCACCGAAGCCTGAACTACGCCCTCGCGTTGAAAACCAATTCCCTATGATTACCGCGTATTCCTCAGGCTGCCCATCAATTCCCAAAACTTGCTGAAAGTGCCGTGACAGGGCAGCGTTCCGCCGACTACAGGAAGCAAGATTTTCTCGTTATCGAGTTCTTCAAACAGGGCGCTTTCTCCGCCGATTCGAGACGCGAAATACATCTGGATCGCGTCAAATTTGTCCAAAGGACTCGCGCAAGCCCCTGGCATTAACTTTTCCCGATACATCATTATTTATTAAGGTGGTTAGACGCTTAGAGCGCAAAATCGATGAAAGGCTGCGCTCTTTGACGCGTCGCATAGCAGCAAATCGATGGCACTCAATCAGATAAAGGTTGGGCGTCCTTCGCCGAGCGCGTTGTTCCCACCCACGATAGAGGGCTTTTTAGCTATCGATGGAGGTTTAAGAATTTCTCGTAACTCATTGAAACGATGGTGGCCAGGGACGGAATTGCACGGCATTACACCTTCCCAGTCACCCTCCCCTTAACCGGCATTGAGTTAGATCCCAAGAGGTCCAGCGTTGGTTTCCCATTCTGCCAATAACAAGTGCAGTCAGATGAGAACCGCGTAGGGGACGTCACTATCCCAGCGAGAAATGGGATGGCCTCCAATGGGATAGTCAGTTTTCTGATCCTAGGGGAGTGGGATAGAAAATGCGTCTTTCCAGGGCGGCAAAACTGCTAGGTTACCATCGGCCTCATTGAGGGTAGAGCGTCTTCTATGCCGAAAGAGTCGAAGCAACGCAGTGCCGTTCTGCAGGGAACGCTGGACATGATGATCCTGAAAACGCTTCTGTATGGGCCGGCGCACGGACATCAGATCGGCAAGCATATTCAGAGGGCCACGAATGAGTTTCTGCAGATGCAGCATGGTTCTCTTTATCCCGCCTTGCATCGGCTGGAGAAGAGAGGGTGGGTGGTGTCCAAATGGGAGACGGCGCCGGACCGCAACCGCGAGTTCAAGTACTACCGGTTGACGGATAAAGGCAAGAAGCAGCTTGTGGTCGAAGAATCGCAGTGGAAGCAGATGGCGGACGCGGTGGGTCGCGTGATGTGGCCTGCGGCCGAGGAGAGCTGATATGCGATGGTGGCAGTGGAAGAATCGGGATGAGGACCTGGCGCGAGAACTCCAGTCTGACCTTGAACTGGAAGAAGAGGAACAACAGGAGATCGGGTTGTCCGCGGAAGAGGCCCGTTTTGCCGCCGTGCGCGCTTTCGCAAACCCTACTGTGATACGTGAGCAGACGCGGGCCGTGTGGACCTGGAACTGGCTCGAGCGATTGCTGCGCAACCTTAAATATGGCGTGCGCACGTTGTGGCGATCGCCGAGTTTCTCGATCGTATCGGTGCTCGTGATGGCGCTCGGTATCGGCGCAACCACATCGCTGTTCACCATTGTGCGTGCTGTGCTTCTGCGGCCCCTGCCGTTTCGCGATCCCGGCAGGCTGGTGATGCTCTTCGATCATTTTCGCCACGACGAACGCGGGGATGGGTTTAGTACCGTCGCCGCCGGCGACTACCGCGACTGGCGCGCGCAGAGCCACGGCTTTGAAGACATGGCCGCCATGCGCGCATACGGAGGCATCATCTCCGGCGTGCAGAGTGAGCTACCTGAGGTTGTGCAGAGCGCCGCAGGTTCGGCCAATCTCTTTCCCCTGCTCGGCGTGTCGCCGGTTTTGGGGCGGACCTTTACTGACGCTGACGACCAGCCGGAAGGGCAGCCCGTTGTGCTGCTGACCTGGAGCATCTTTCAGCGCCGTTTTGCCGGCGATCCGTCGATCATCGGCAAGCAGGTTCATCTGGACACGAAACCAACTACAGTCATTGGCGTGCTGCCGAGCTGGTTTACGTATCCCGATGCCAAGATTCAATTCTGGCTGCCGTATGCGCAGACCTTCTCGTACTCGCCGGGCAACTACGGGCACGCCGACCACCAGAGCATGGTGGTGGCACGACTCAAGCCGGGTGTGAGCGCAGCGGCGGCGACCCGCGAGGTGAGTGCGCTGCAGTATCAGATCCACCTCGCCAATGCGTCGAAGCCTGTAGCTGAAGACGTGTGGTCCCGGCCAATGATCGACGACCTCGCGAAGAATGTGCGCACGCCTCTGCTGGTGCTGCTGGGCGCGGTGGGCTGCATGCTCCTGATTGCCTGCCTGAACCTCACCAATCTGCTGGTGGCGAGGTCGGCTACCCGGCGCAGGGAGGTTGCGGTGCGCGGTGCGCTGGGCGGCAGCCGTGTTGTTCTCATCTGCGAGCAGATGACAGAGAGTTCGCTCATCTGTCTGGCCGGCGGAGCACTAGGCCTGCTGCTGTCGCTGGCTTCCACTTACTGGCTCGCGGCGCACTGGCGCAATCTACCCCGCGCCGAGTCCGTGCATGTCGATGGATGGGTCCTCACGTTTACGCTGGCGCTCGTAGCAGCCGCGGCACTCCTGGCCGGCCTTGTGCCCGCAATTTCGTCCACCGGAAAAGGGCTGCTTTCCGGGCTGAGAGATTCCTCGCGAACGATGGGCGGCAGCGCCTCCCGGGCGCGGCTGCGCAAGACGATGCTGACAGTGGAAATCGCCCTTACGGTTGCCCTGTTGATCTCGGCCGGCCTGCTCTTCAAGAGCTTCCTGCATCTACGCACAACCGATCTCGGGTGCCGCATCGACCACGTGATCACTATGAAATTCGGCCTGCCCGAAATCCAGTACGATACGCGCGAAAAGGTCGTGCGCTTCCACGAGGCATTGCTCGAGCGACTGCGACGCCTGCCTGGCGTGCGCGGCGCGGGATTGGTTTCCGTTCCACCGGGGGCGGGCTTCTCATTTGGCCGGGTATTCAGCATCCTGGAGCGGCCCGCACCCAGCTACAGCCTTCAGTACGAAGCCGTCATTTTCACTGCCGATCCGCAGTACTTCAGCGTGATGCAGATTCCACTGCTGCGCGGCCGCGTCTTCACGGAACACGAGCGGCTCAGCAACGATCACTACATTGTTGTGAGCAAGACGTTCGTCGATCAGTACCTCCCGGGCGACGACCCGGTCGGCAAGCATGTCCGCGTGGACTGGGATACCAAGCCGGAAGTCTACGAGATCCTTGGCGAAGTCGGCGACACGGTCAGTGACACTACCAAGCCGATTCAGCCGACGATGTACTTCCCTATCCTGTCGGGCATTCCCGATCGGACTTCGGAGGCGACGATCGTGGCCTACACTTCCGCCGATCCGCTGACGATTTCGATGCCCATCCAGCGACAGATCTCGGCGCTCGAGCCGGAGCTGCCCGTCTACAACGCCCTGACCATGGCCCAGATTCTTGGCAAGACGTCGGCCAGTCAGGGGTTCGCGGCCAATCTGGTGCTGGCCTTTGCGGCCCTGTCGCTTCTGTTGGCGGCAGTGGGGCTGTATGGAGTGCTCTCCTACCTGACAACGCAGCGGACGCCCGATATCGGTCTTCGCATCGCGGTGGGCGCGCAGCGATCACAGATCCTGCGGTTTGTTCTTTTCGAAGGGCTGCGCCCTGCGCTTATCGGACTGATTTTTGGCGTCGCTGCCAGCGCTCTGGCCACGCAACTGCTGCGATCAATGCTCTATGGAACCCAGCCGCTCGATCCGGCGGCGTTTGCGGGCGCAGCGGCGATGCTGATGGCTGTCGCAGTGCTGGCCTGCCTGATTCCGGCGTGGAGAGCGTCGCGCATCGATCCAATTCAGGCATTACGAACTGAATAGACCGGCGGATATGCCTGAAAGTTGAAAAGGCGTCAACGAGTGAAAAATCCCCATTTCACTCATTTACCTTTTGAAGGGGTTTGGCGAAGCACCGTGGCTCAGGCAGAATGGAGGCCGATGAAATACAAAGTCTTCTTCCACCGGGGAACCGAACTAGGACTTAAAACGCGCGTTGAGAAGGGCCAAGTGTGGCTGGATAGCGCAGGTCTTCATATCGAAGGTCCCGACGGATTCACGATTCCCAGCAACGACATATTGGAGGCCGAATTGTTCCGACTCCACGGTCTTGGCCGGGTCATTCGCCTTGATTATCGAGGGGGGCGAGTTTTTCTATGCGTCGTGAGACTCATGATTGGGCAATTCGCATTCATCAACTTCTTCAAGACGGGTGCTCTTCACAAGCAATTGGCCGCTATCGCGAAGGCTCCAGTCGCTCACTGATGGTTGGCGTAACATCCCGATTTCACTTAAAACCGTTCCTGAGATAATCGTGCTTGTGCAAAACCGAGCCATCGAGATTCACGATTCCGCGTTGGACTACATCACGCTCGAAGCTGGGGTGGCGGTGCTGCATTTTCCGCAGGTCTACATCCATTCGTCCGAGGGTCGCCCAGCAATTGACGCCGGATCGGGGTGGACGCAGGAAGCAGTGATTCGTATCGGAAACGCTCACGTCGAGGGCAAATTCTCGCAAGAGAGCCGTGAAACCCATGGCGGGAGCCATCATCTTTCAGACGGCTCCCTACGGATAAATGGTTCTGTTTCTGACAACCTGATTCCCATCCCGCTGGATGTGCAGGGTGACATCGAACTCACGCTGGAATGTTGGGGGGATGTTGTCCATGTACACGGCGATTCAGCAAGGCTGGACCTTATCGGGAGAGCGGAATATGTTGAGGAATTCCATCCCGACGAGTGATGGCTGGCGAAATATCGCCATTTCACTCAAAACCCTCTGGGTTGGTTACGTCGGTCACGGGATGATTCCACAGGACTCAGGTGGAGCAAGCCGGGTCGGTGTCTAATTTCAGTATGCGAATGCGGTGGAGACCGACCCTTTGCCTTTGGGGTTTGGTTCTCTTTGGCCTGTTGACCTACGCCTCAGTTCAAGGAAATCGTGAGATGCGTCATGGTCGCCACGGTCGCCATTTCTGGTGGGGGTCAGTTCGGCTCGATTCAGATCCCCTAAGCAGACATTCCAACTTGGAGCCATGCACGCAGCGACCGGACGGAGATTGTGCTTGGGAACCGATGTACATCTGGGTAGACCCTGGATGGCTCGAAAAAGCACTGGTTATTTCTGCACTTCCGGCATTCTTGCTTGGGTCAGTATTTGTTCGAGGACTCGCTCGATTGGGCGTCAGCGAGTTTGGAAGCTTCATGTCCACGATGCCAGTCTTGATGGTCGTGTGGTTTTACGGAGTCGGATGGCTACTTGATCGCTGGCAGCACGGGCGATCTTTGCGAAGATCATCAGCGAGTTTGTGATTGGCGAAACATCGCCTTTACACTCAGATTTCCCCTTGCGCCCGGAATGATGTTTTCGCAGCTGGACACCCACTCTACCGTTGAGCGCACATTCAAAAGCCTGATCGCAGCGGTGTGAGGCAAACACCGCGCAGGCTGAATTTTTTGGGACAGAATGGGACAACCTTGCGATTTGCGGTGCTTGTAAGTGATTGAAACGATGGTGGCCAGGGACGGAGTTGAACCGCCGACGCCAGCCTTTTCAGGGCCGAGGTCTCCCATTCGGAAGTGGGAGAAAACAGGCCACTTAGTCTTCATTTGAACCCGTTTTTC
>Ga0210403_10000492_pt1 | contig 41224 bp, 35 predicted proteins | sample IncBWC19MmetaG_FD_150863 | JGI IMG/M metagenome (GOLD analysis project Ga0210403, IMG submission 150863) | Forest soil microbial communities from Barre Woods Harvard Forest LTER site, Petersham, Massachusetts, United States - Inc-BW-C-19-M | ecosystem: Environmental > Terrestrial > Soil >...
CCTTTTTGGTGTTGCGCGCCACCCGGACCATCGCCGGACGCAGCAGCCGGTCTTTCATGCGATAGCCGGCCTGCAGCTCTTCGAGCACGTGATTGTCGGCTACCTCATTGCTGTCGACCATTTCGATGGCCTCATGATAGCGCGGATCAAACGGCTCGCCTTGGGAAGGCACTCGCTGCACGTTCAGCTTCTGCAGCACTTCCTGGAACTGCTTATGGATCAGCTCCACGCCCTTCTTGAAATCCTCGGGATTGGCGCCCGCATTTTTCAGGGCCAGCGTAAAGCTATCCATCACCGGGACCAGCATCTTGGCGGAATCGGCCAGCGCGTAGTCGCGGAAATCGGCGTTCTCTTTGCTGGCGCGCTTGCGGTAGTTATCGAATTCCGCCTGCAGGCGGGCCAGCCGGTCGAAAAGATTGTCACGCTCGGCGCGCAGCTTCAGTAATTCTCCGGCGGCCGACGGCGGCGCCGCGGCATCGGCTGCGCCTTCACCCACATCACTGGCGGCGGGCGAAACCGGCGCTTCCGCTGGAAGAATCTCGGGCCCCGGCGTGGACGCGGTCTGTTCTTGTTCTTCCGTGTGAACTTCGGCTTGTCCGTTGGACTTGCTCATCTCAGTCTTCGGTCCTGATTGGATTGGAATTTTCACGAAGGCTCATTCAGCAGCTTGTCGAAGAGCCGCGCGATGTATGACACTGCTGTAATCGTGTGCTGATAATCCATGCGGGTGGGGCCGATCACGGCCAGCGACCCGCGCATTTCTTCCCCGACCCGGGCCGGCGCCCCAATGAGCACGAAGTTCCGCATCTCCGGCAACGTCTCTTCCAGGCCAATCACCACACGCACCGCTTCCTGCCGGGTGTCGAGGTAGGCGGAAAGCAACTCGGCCACTCTCTGTTTTTCCTCCAGGGTCTTGACCAGCTCCTGCAACCGTTCATGGTCGGCTTCGTTGGCCACCAGATTGGCTACGCCTTCGACGAAGATGCTCTTGGCCGGTTCGTCGGTGGCCAGCGCTCCCCCTTTATAGAGCTGTTCCAGGCTCTTCATCAGACGGTCGTATTCGCTGCGTTCCCGTTCGATTCTATGCGCCAGCTCGGACTTCAGGGCAGTGATGGTCCAGCCGCTGAAGTTTTCGTTGATGTAAGAAGCGGCGGTATCGAGATCGACCTGAGTCAAATCGTTGGCAAGGCGCATCATGCGGTCATGGACGACACCCGACTTCATGACCACTACGGCCAGCACTTTATTGGCGCCCTGCCGTGAAAAATAAACATGCTCCAGGGCGTTCTTTGGCCCACCACTGCCGATGGCGACGCCCACGCCACTCGATATCAGCGAGAGCACGTGGGAGGTGCGTTCCAGAAACTCTTCCACGCCGACGATGCCTTCGAGCGAACCGGAGATCAACGTATGGTCCCCGGCCGACAGGACCGCTTTGCCGGAAATATGGTCCACATAATACCGGTAGGCTTGCGCGGTAGGTATGCGTCCGGCGGAGGTATGGGGCTGTTCGAGAAAGCCGGTATCCACCAGGTCGGCCATCACGTTGCGGATGGTGGCCGGGCTGAGCCCATCTTTATGCTGACGGGAAAGCGTGCGCGAACCCACGGGTTCGCCCGTCGATATATAGGTCTCGACGATGGCCGTCAGTATCTCCCTCTCGCGGGGCCCGATATGTGCAGGGTTGGTCATTCCAACTGGACTTCTAAGTTCTTTAGATGCAGAAACTTAGGTGGGAGATCACACCGGAGTCAGCATCTAGATTGTAGGAATATAAGGTGCGGGGTGTCAAGCCGTGGCGGACGTCAACCCGACGTCAATCGTTCGTCGGTCTGAAGCCAAGTTCGGTCACCAGGTCCGGATGGCCGGCAATCCGGGGAGTTACGTGATGGCAAGGGCGTTTGTCGTTACCTATCTGTGCTTGTCGCCTAAAGGCATCCAGTGTGAGGGACAGAACTCAGCGGCAGCAAGTCAATCCAATCGGCCGAAGGCCAAAAGGGTGATTAATTTGCAGTTCAACCAATAAGGCACAGGAGGACGACTTATGAAACCTACGATCAAGCCAAAGAATACGAAGTACTACCATCTACCGCTGGGCAGCCGCTTAAAACCGCTGATTTTCTTGGTTTGGGATCCTGAGGGGACCCCGCGGACGCAAAAAGCTGAGATCGACAGGGCTGTAGGACTGCTCCGCAGCGACTAATCGTCCCTTGATACCTTCGCGTTAAAGCAATCAGCACATATGTGCGACCCGGCCTCGTCACCATGATCGTAGTATTCTCCGCAGTAATGACAGAGCTCCATTTGGCTCGAGCTATTTTCATAACCGCAGTTAAAGCAATAAAAATCGTGCGAGTCGTGTCTGCCCGGCACTGCCGTCACGAATGTAGGATCGCCGCATTCGGGACAAGTGCGAACCGGCCACTCTCCTCCATCTTTTTCAACCTCGAATCTGCTGGGGTAGCCGAGCACGCTCGTCACATACTCCTCTGCAGCATCAGACGGGGCTGGAGCAGATAAACAAAATAGACATTTCACTTCGCCGCCATCGGCATTCATCGCAGTCTGGAGGCACGATGGGCACTGGATCACTGAATAAAGCCGTTTCACTTCTGGTTCGATAAGCACCAACCGCGCCTGGACTACAGCCTCGCAGTTGCCGAGGTTATTGCGAATTCCTGTCAGGAGTTCTTGTTCTTCCTCTTCGAATTCATCGATGTTGAGATTCTGATCGATGAAGTCCACTAAAAAGCTAACCATTTTCGCCGTGCTCGACTGCATTGCCAACAGCGTGTCCATCACGTTGAAATGCTCCACCTTATTACGTCGACTACGGAAGCTCTTTAGGTCGGCCTTTTGCTCCGGTCTCAGATCGATGCCGCAGTCTTCTTCTAGGCGATCTTGTAACCCCTTGAAATCAACGCTGAAGAATTCCCCCGATTTATAGGCTTCCTCGGTGGCCCTATCTTGGTCTGCAAACACGAGTTTCCAGTCTTCTCGGCGAAGGCGCTCTTTCAATACCAGTTCGATACCTGAGCAGAGGTGAATGAGTGCATACTTCAAATGGCGCTTCTGAGCACCAACTTCTTTGGCCTCCTGTGCCGCGTTGAGGTGCTCAAGACAGGAACGCACAAAATCCAGTCCGTTTTCGAGAAGTGTGTATTGAAAGTCGGTATCCATGTCAACTGGCGCGAATCGCAAAGAAACCTTGGTATGCGTCGCAGGACAATTATACGAGATTAAATCCCACCCCGTGTTCGGCTCTGTTCAGGCGAAATAGTCGAGCTACTCAACGAGTGATGATCGGTAACGCTAAGTCGGCATAGCGACAGCGATCTGCGCGAATATTCACACATCCGTTGGATTGTCGCGGGATTACGGCGGCGCGGAAACAGATCGTTGACCCACCCATGCGGCTCTACTTTTCCAAACTTACCCAATATCCAGACGCTAGCGCCCTTCATCATTCGTCATACTTTCACAGACTCGGGAGAGCGAGACTTTCCGCCTTCGAGAACAGCTTTGGTCGCATAACCCTCAAGCCCAATCGCACGACACCATCGTCGGCGGCACAGTAACTCCGGCGCGAATCCTCGGACGCAAAAAGATGAACCAAGATGGTCCCATTAGCATCGTGACCGCGTGATTATTACACATTCAAATTGGGGAGCATCGCGTCCCACCCTTCGCAAAAAGCGCGAAGAGTGGGGCACCCATTGCTGGAAGGTTGTTTCCCCGTGAAATCGTTTATCCTGGGAATAGGAGTATCCGACTTTGGCGAACCTTGATTGGTCACTATGCTCTGCCGTGGAGAGCATTCCTGGAAGAATGAGCGGCGCGTGGACGTTCCGTAACTCGCGGACGCCGGTAAAACTCGTTTTTGAAAACCTTGAAGATGGCATGACCATTGACGAAGTCATTGAGCAATACCCGGTTTCCCGCAAGGAAATCAAAGCCGTACTCGACTTTGCCGCCCATAGTTTCGACTGATGCGGTCTGTAAGCCGTGCTTATTCTGTTCGACAACAATATCCCGCGAGGCCTTATCCATGCACTCCCTGAACAAGAAGCTAACGGAAATCGCCACTGATTCCTTTCGAGTAAAGCTTGGCGCCATGACCGCTTGAAAAAGTGACGAATGTCATTGCGTCCAAAAAGTGGAAGCAGCGCGGCCATGATCCGCAATTTTCGAGTTGCTGGCCTGATGTCATCCAAGACTTTGGCGACCGTCAAAAGCGGCGGAGCCGGTTCCTCAGGCCACGCCCGCGCTAAAACCGCGCGTGCGCGGCCTTTCGGAATGACAAAATGGAGAGAGTGTCGCGTAGCGTGTGTCGCGTGGCGCGGATTTTGCCGGTGCTCTTAGATGCTTGGTTGCCTTGACCGCGTGGTTGTTACACATTGAAATCAGAGAGCATCTCGTCCCACCCTTCGCAAAAAGCGCGAAGGATGGGGCACCCGTCTCTGGAAGACCGTTACCGTTTTCACGCGGTCACGGCACTAGAAGCCAGCAGCTCGTGGATGCCCCCTACTGCACCTGAATCACATTCCCCGGCGCTTGGCGGCCCTTGACCTCTTGCAGACGGGCGATGACTTTATGAGCAAGCTCAAACATCGACTTCGCGTGGGGAGAGTTTTCGCCTTCCAGCGTTGGCGGCCGGCCGCTGTCACCGCCCTTGCGGATATCCGGGTCGAGCTCAATCGAGCCGAGGAAGGGCACGCCGAACTGCTCGGCGGTGCGGGCCACGCCACCTTTGGAAAAAATATCGATTTCCTGGTGACAGTGTGGACACAAGAAGTGGCTCATGTTTTCCACCAGGCCGAGAATGTCGACCCGCGCGGTGCGGAACATCTCGATGGCCTTGCGTCCATCTTGCAGGGAGACGTCGGAGGGCGTGGAGACAATCACTGCGCCGGTCAGCGGCACGGTCTGGAACAGCGAGATCACTACGTCGCCGGTGCCCGGAGGAAGATCGACCACCAGGTAATCGAGTTCGCCCCAATCCACCTGCTGCAGAAACTGGCGGACGATGGAGTGCAGCATCGGCCCGCGCCACACCAGGGCCTTGTCGCCGGGATTCAGGAAGCCCACGGAGATGATCTTGACCCCGAAATTCATGAGCGGCTCCAGGCGGTTCTCGCTGAGCACCCTTGGCTGGCCGTTGGCGCTCATCATGAGCGGCACGTTGGGGCCGTAGACATCCCCATCGAGCAGGCCGGTGCGATACCCCAGCTTGGCCAGCGCTACCGCCAGATTCACAGCTACCGTGGTCTTGCCCACTCCGCCCTTGCCTGAGCCAACCGCAACGATATTGCCGACACCGGGCAGCGGCTGCGGGCCCTGCTGTGGTGGTCCTCCGTGTGGATGTCCGTGGGCCAAGTTGAATGCCTTTCGTTCCGGGAATGGTTTCGATCTTGATTATACGAGAAACGTCCGTTACGACTCCGCCACCTTGATCACGAGCTTGCCAAAGTTCTCGCCTTTGAAGAGCTTGAGAAACGTCTCTGGGAAAGTCTCGAGTCCGGGAACCACGTCTTCCCGCGACTTGAGTTTGCCTTGTGCCATCCAGCCGGCCATTTCGCGGGCGGCGGCGCCGAAGCGAGCGGCATAATCGAATACCACGAAGCCTTCCATGCGGGCGCGGTTCACCAGCAGCGACAGGTAATTGGACGGCCCCTTGACCCCGGTGGTGGTGTTGTATTGCGAAATGGCGCCGCAGATGGCGATGCGCGCGCCACGGTTGATCTGTGTGAGTACGGAATCCAGAATGTCGCCGCCAACATTGTCAAAATACACGTCAACGCCTTTGGGGCAATGCTGCCTGAGCGCGACCTTGACATCTTCAGCCTTGTAATCGATGCAGGCGTCAAAGCCCAGCTCTTTGACCACGTACTGGCATTTCTCCGGGCCGCCGGCAATGCCGACCACGCGACAGCCTTTGATTTTGGCAATCTGCCCCGCCGGCATACCCACGGCGCCGGCCGCACCGGAGACCACCACGGTGTCGCCAGCCTTGAGGGCGGAAACGTCCAGCAGGCCAAAGTAGGCGGTCATCCCCGGCATGCCGAGCGTACCCAGGTAGACCGGCAGAGGCGCCAGCTTGGGATCAACTTTGTTCAAACCTTGACCGTCGGACAACGCGTACTCTTGCACGCCGAACATCCCGACCACGTGGTCACCCAAGGCAAATCCGGGATTCTGCGAGGCGATCACACGGCCCACCGCGCCGGCGCGCATGACTTCGCCGAGGCCCACAGGTGGAACATACGATTTGCCGTCATTCATCCAGCCGCGCATGGCCGGATCAAGCGAGATATAAAGGACCTTAATCAATATCTGGCCGGGACCGGGATCGCCGACCGGCTCTTCAACATAATTCCAATCGCTGCGTTTGGCCAATCCCACAGGGCGGGTGGCGAGACGGAACTGATGATTTGTCAGGGGCATGATGAGCATTCCTCAATTAGGCGTTGCCGTGCGTATCCAGTATATCCGTGGGGCGAAAGCAATTGGCAATTGGCAATTGGCAATTGGCAGTTAGCAATTAGCAATTAGCAGTTAGCATTCAGCCATCCGACCGCTTCGGGCGACGATCCGGTTGATCTCCAATGCATGTCTCTTGTCATCTTATTCCTTTGCCAATTACAAACTTTTTTTGCCAATTACAGATTGCTTCTTCTCTCCAAATAGGCTGCCACGTAGCACTCTGCCTGGCGCCTTAGCACCGCGTCTTCCGGGCCGCCATGAAACTGGCCACTGGAAGGCTGGTACCGGAGTTCGCCATGGTCCACGGGCGCGTGGTCTCGTTCGCAGACGTAGCGGACGATGATCAGATCTTCATTATCGCTGGCGTCGATATCGCTGGCTTCGTTATCGCCGGCTTGGCTGGCCACGGAGAAGCGCACCGCGTCCGCGCGCCGGTCGGCCGGAAGTTTACTGCATTGCCGGGCATAACCGACGTTGCAGAAATCCCGCAGCTCTGTATCACTCGGTTCGCTCTTCATTCCTCCGGCGGTGCAACATCCATGGAACCCGGCGCCCAGGGGCAGCCGGGCGGGGAATGGCCAGTAGAGCCCGCGGCTCCTGGCCGTGGGGTAAAAATAAGGACAAGCCACAATGCGGACATCTTAGTGCTCATGGCGTGCCTTGTGTTAGATTTTTTACTATGAGCGAACCGAGCCGCCTGGAAATGCTGACCCAGTTCCTGGAGCAGAACCCCAACGATCCATTTACCCGTTATGGCCTGGCCATGGAGTATGCCAACCTGGGGCAGACAGAAACCGCGTTGCAGCAATTCAACAAGCTGCTGGAATTGCATCCGGATTACACCAACGGCTACTTTATGGCCGCCCAAACCCTGGCCAAGGCCGAAAGATCCGAAGAAGCGCAGGCCATGCTGCGTAAGGGACTGGAATCCGCCGGACGCACGGGCAACCGCCATGCCCAGTCGGAAATGCAGGCCATGCTCGATGAACTGAGTTAAAAACCAAGAACCACCACGGAGGCACAGCGTGACATAGCCACAACCAAAACCTTTGAAACACAGAGGAACAGAGGCAACAGAGGTTTTTGGGGTTGTGAGGCGGCGGAAAGATCGCCGCAAGCCGCGAAGATTCCGATGGATAGTGATACGGAGGCAGGGAGAAAGACAAAATCAAAGAGAAAAGCCTCCCGGACGGGAGGCTTTTTCTTTTGGGAATTTGCTGGTTACTGTCCCTTCACGGCCGCTTCGGCCGCCTGGAACCCGATCTTTGAGTGCGCGCCATCGCAGAATGGCTTGTTCACCGATGCGCCGCAACGGCACAGGGCGACCGTCTGTTTGCCGGTGAGGTCGTATTTGTTGCCGTCAGCATCTGTGAGCTGAATATCGTTGATGTCGCCGCTGACTACGTAAGGCCCATTCTTTCTGGCGATAATGTTGATTGCCATTCCATTCCTCCAACAAATTTGCGTCAAGACAATTTAAATGGTTCGCAGGGTGACACGCAAGCCGAGATCCACCACGAAGGCATGGAGAAAAACAAAGGATTGGCAATCGGGTAATTTGTAATCCGGCAATTGAAAACCAGCACTGCCTGAACTCTTCCCTGACATTTTCATATTCGCGGCATCGGGCCAGCCGGTGCGATACCAGCCTTTCAATTGCCGGATTACAAATTACCCGATTACCAATCTTTTGCCGCCTCCGTGGTGGGCCTTTGGTTCCTACGAAGAAGTCGTGGCCGCCGGCAGGCGCAGCCAACGGCTCATCTGCAATGCCAGGTCGCGCACTGATTTGAGTTTTTCTTCCACCGGCGGAGGCAAAGCTTCCACGGTCAAAGCCAGCTCCGACGACAACAGAATCCCGGTGACCGCCCCGGAGAACTGCTCCTTTAACTCATTGCGCGCCGATTGCTCAGCCAGATGTTTTTCATTGCGGGCCCGCTCCAGGGCAAATTCGACCTCTCTGCAGGTGCGATCGATGCCCCAAATAGCGGGATTGATCAGTATGGTGACCGCCGTCCCGGCGTGACGGGACAGAGTATCGGAGTGGCCGGGAGTGAGATCCATGGCATTCTGGTCGAGCACCAGGGCCTCATACTCGTTGGCGCGCGCCAATTGCACGGCATCGCGCACCGAAGTACACAGCGTAACCGGCCGGCCATTGCGTTGCTCAAGCTCCGCGCGGCACGCTTCCGACCGTGGAGATTGCATCAGCAGGAGAATCATGCTTTCGCTCCTTAGCTGCTTCTGGGAGCTTCTTCAGGCGCGCTAACTCCCCAGCGATCGGTAATGCCGTATTCTTTCAGCTTGCGGTAGAGAGTTGTCTTGCCTATGCCCAGAAGTCTGGCAGTCATGAGTTTGTCGCCATTCAGTTGGTTTAAAGCAGCGAGAATAGCCTGCTTTTCCATGTCGGCCAGGGGAACAATCCGGTGACGGGACGCCGTGACCGCCATCGAAACTGCGTGGATGTTGGAATTCTGGACCTGGGGCGGCAGATCACCCACATTGAGCACATGCCCGGAACACAGCGCGGCCGCCCGCTCCAGGCAATTCTCAAGCTCCCGGACGTTGCCGGGCCAGTCATAGGCCAGCAGCAGCTTCATCGTCTCAGTGCTGATGCTGCGCCGCATCCCGGTAGTGCGGGAAAGTTTTTCCAGAAAATGGTCTACCAGCAGCCGCACATCTTCTTTGCGCTCGCGCACCGGCGGCAGCCGCAGGCTGACGACATTCAACCGGAAATACAGGTCACGGCGGAAGCTGCCCTGGTGAATCGCCGCTTCCAGGTCGCGGTTGGTGGCGGCAATGATGCGCACGTCAATGGGCACCGGCTTGATGCTGCCCACCGGGCGCATTTCCTTTTCCTGGAGCGCGCGCAGCACTTTGGCCTGCAAGTCCACCGGCATCTCGCCGATTTCATCCAGAAAGAGCGTTCCCCCATTGGCGATCGATAACAGCCCTTCTTTGGGCCGGATGGCGCCGTCAAAAGCCCCCTTCACATAGCCGAACAACTCGCTTTCAATTAACGCCGGCACCAGGGAGCCGCAATCCACCGGAATGAACGGCTTATCGCGAAACGGCCCGGTGAAATGAATGGCGCGGGCCACCATCTCTTTGCCCGTGCCGCTTTCACCCTGCACCAGCACCGGGTGGCGGCTGGAAGCTACCTTGGCGATGATGCGATAGAGTTTTTCCATCTCCGGCGACCGGCCCACGATGCCCCCGTAGCCGGGATTGTTCTTCAGGTGCTCGCGCGTGATGCGGTGCTCCAGAGCGAAGCGCATGTGTTCGGTCACGCGTTCCAGCAGCAGCTTCAGCTCCTCGATGTTGAAGGGCTTACGCAGATAGTCATAGGCGCCGCTCTTCATGGCGGTGAGCACCGAATCCACGGTGGCGTGGCCGGTGATCATGATGACTTCGGTCTCCGGCTGCTGCTGTTTGATCTTGAGCAGCAGTTCCAGGCCATCGGGGCCGGGAAGTTTGATATCGAGAAGAACGACATCGATGGTGTGCGCTTCCAGGTTCTTGACGGCGGCCGCGGCGCTGTCCGCCGTATAGACCCTGAATCCCATGTTCTCGGCTACTTCCTTGCAGGACTCGCGGATCCATCGTTCATCATCCACAATTAACAATGAGAGATAGTGGGCCGGAAGAAATGCTTCGTCTTCCGGCAAGGCACGGGCTAGGCTTGACATAGAATTTCGTTCTCCACCGCCGTTGCCGGTCAGGGCTACGAAGGTTGGTTGAGCAGCTCTTCGATCTTTCGGAGCAGTATCTCGGACACAGCGGTTTCACTGACAACGACCGCCAGTCCGGGTGGCACACGCTCCGCTCTTGAGTTAAGTTCCTTTGTATGTTTCCAAACTACCTTGATCCCCGGCCGGGCCTTAACAATTTCATCGATCTGGTCCCGGTCCCCTGGGCGGTCGTTCATTGGGCCGGCAATCAGCATCTCGATCGCTCCGGGGTGAGAATTTGCAATTCGCAGCGCTTCTTCGACAGTCTCAGCAAATAAGAGCTGGTACCCCTTCGCCGAGAGTATGGCGCCCAGGGAGCGGTCCACCGGCTCCAACACTAAGAGCGTTGCCCGGGGAGCCGGGGTTGCCTCACTTTCGGCGGGCAAAAGTATGCGGAAGGCCGTACCCTGGCCTGGGGCGCTTTCCACCTGGACATGTCCCATCAACTGCTTCACGATGGTTGCCACCGTAAACAGTCCCAGCCCTGAGCCCTTGCCGCGCTCCTTGGTGGTAAAAAACGGCTTGAAAATGCTCGCCGCAGTTTGCGCGTCCATGCCGGCGCCGGTATCGGTGACGGCCAGCAGCACATAATCGCCGGCCTTGGCATCGGGAAAGTCCGGGGAGCCGGCTTCGAGTTGCATGCTGGCCACCCGAATCACCAGGTCGCCCCCGTTGGGCATCGCATCCCGCGCGTTGATGCCAAGATTCAATAGCACCTGTTGCAACCGGCCCTGAGACGCCCGGATGCTGGCGAGCCCGCTCTCGGCTTCAATCCGCAGCAGTATGTGCTCGCCCAGGACGCGCTGCATCAAATCGTGCATCTCCCGCACCAGCTTCCCCGGTTCGAGCAGCACCGGCTCCGCTGCTTCTTGCCGCTCTACATCCAGCAGTTGCGTCACCAGTTCCGCGCCCCGCTGGGCCGCAGCGTGAATCTCATCGATATACCGGCCCAACTGCCCATCACCATCGGTCTTGGACGCCATGAGCCCCGTATAAACCATGATGGCCGTGAGCAGGTTATTAAAATCGTGAGTGATGCCGCTGACCAGATGGCTTGCAGCTTCCCGCCGCTGCGCGAGAATCAGCAGGTCCTCCACCTCCTTCTGGCGGGAAATGTCGGTATGCACCTGAATGCAGAACGCCCGCTCGCCCGCTACCACCTTTTTCCGTGTAACCCGGTCAAAAAACGCAGTCCGGTCCTTTCGATGGAGTACCAACTCCAGCGGGGCGGCTTCCGCGTTAGCGCAACTTTGCATTAGCTCCTCAAAAACCGCAGGGGCGGTCTCCGGCCCCCGCAAGAACGTCATGTCCTGGCCCTTGATTTCTTCCGGTGCGAAGCCTGTGAGCTGCTGAAAAGCTTCATTCGAGAAGATGATTTGTCCCACGCCGGATGCGGCTTCCGTGAGTAGGATCGCCTCAGGCAGAAACCACATCGCAGGCGCCAATATCTCGATAATGTCTGGTTGCACTTTCTTGTCCGGCAACACCCGCAACATGCTGGTCGATATCATAATCTACAATCATTCGTTAACTTGATCAGAGCGTTCGATTAAATTAGAGGATATTATTATTCCCAAAACGGAACGCTCAGCGCCCTAATCGGGAATGATTTCTGGAAATGGAATAATTCCGGTTTCAGGAGAAAAATGCCGGTTCGCTGGCTTGTACCTTAGAATGATAGGAATGGAAGTCCAGCCGGATTTGCAAGGAAGTAACGGGGAGCAGATTCTTTGACCGCACAGCGCATTATTACCCTAACCACTGATTTTGGCTTGACCGATCACTATGTCGGGACGATGAAAGGGGTGATCACCACGATCAATCCCCTCGCCCGGATCGTGGATATCACGAACAGCGTGCAGTCCTTCGATGTGCTCGACGGAGCCATGGCGATTTCCCAGGCGTATCAGTACTTTCCGCCGGATACCCTTCACATGGTGATTGTCGACCCCGGTGTCGGTGGCCCCCGCCGTCCCATCATCGCGGTCGTTGGCCAGCACTGCTTCGTGGCCCCCGACAATGGAGTTCTATCACTGGTCTATGAGCGCGAGGAGCGTGTCGCGGTCCGCCACATCAGCGCTTCGCATTATTTCCGCCAGCCGGTGAGCAGCACCTTCCACGGCCGGGACGTTTTTGCGCCGGTGGCCGGCTACATCAGCAAAGGCGTAGAGATCGCCAAGTTCGGTGAGGAGATTACGGATTACGTCCGCTTTGCCGCACCCCGGCCCCGGGCCGCCGGGCCGAACACATGGAAAGGCGTGGTCCTGAAAGTCGACAAATTCGGGAACCTGCTCACCAACTTCACAGCCAACGATATTCCTCAGTTGTTCCTGGAAGCGCCTCCGGCGTTCAAACTCACCGTGGGCAAAGCCGAAGTCATGCAAATCCAATCCTCTTATTCCCAGGGGGCCCAGGGCGAAATTCTTGCGATCATCGGCAGCGCCGGATTTCTGGAAATCTGCACCAATCGCGGCTCAGCTTCCCGCCTGGCGGGCGCGGAAAAAGGCAGTGAAGTCTCAGTAGTGCTGGCGGGTTAAATAGCAATTAGCAGTTAGCAGTCAGCCCTGCGACATTCGCCTGGACTCTTTACGTGACGTAGGTGCGACCGAAATCAAGAACCCACCCACGGAGACACGGCGTGACGTAGCCACAACCAAAACCTTTGAAACACAGAGGAACAGAGGCAACAGAGGTTTTTGGGGTTGTGAGGCGACGGAAAATCGCCGCCAGCCGCGAAGATTCTGATGGATAGTAATACGGAGGCACGGAGAAAGGCATGGTTGGAGAAAATGTTTCAGGGCTGAATGTTTTAGGGCTGAATGCTGAGTGCTAATTGCCAATTGCTAATCGCCCGAAGGCCGTTTCTTTTTCAACTCCTGCTTCCAGCCTAGTACGCGGGCCACATTGGCTTCCGCCTCCGCTTCCGGCACCATGCCTTTTCTCTGATAAAGAATCGACAGGCTGGTATGGGCCAGAATGTCTTCCGGATCGCATTCAGCGATCTGGCGGGCCACGGGGATGGCATCATCGAACCTCCCCATCTCCTGGTAAACGCGCACCAGGCCGTGCATGGCGTCGGTAAAGGTGGAATCCCGCTCGATGGCCCTTCGGTATTCTTCGGCAGCCTCGGCATACTGGCTCTCGCTGAAGAGATCGAGCGCCCGGTAATAATGGCCTTCGGCGGACTGGCGGTCCGGCTCTGTCATCCGCTCATTTTATCATCCGCATGAATTACACTCTTGAGTATGCGTCTTGTCCTGCGATTTCTCTGGAACGCTTCGCGTGGCCACCATCTCGCCCCGTGGCGCAGCCCCTACCTCCGCTGGCGGATGGAAACCTACTCGGGCCTGAAAATGGACAAGATCGGATTCCTCGAATTCTGGGGGTTCCTGTTCCGCGAGCGCAAACACCTGCAAAGATTCCTGCAATGGACAGCCGAAATGGAAAACTACGCGAAGACGAAGCCGAGGAATCCGTGAGGAGTGGCAGTTGGCAATTAGCAATTGGCACTTAGCACTCAGCATTCAGCACTCAGCACTGAAACATTTTCTTCTGCCTCAGACTTTCTCCGTGACTCCCGTGCCTCCGTGATGAGCCTTTGATTTTGGTTGTAGCAACATCACACAAGAGCCAACATGAATGTCGCAGGGCTGAATGCTGAGTGCTGAATGCTGAATGCCAATTGCTAATTGCCAACTGCCAATTGCCCTCGCCTAGATATCGTACTTCTTCAGCAGGTGCCGGAAGGAACGATACGAAACCTTTAGCAGCTCAGCGGCGCGGGTCTGCACTCCGCCTGCCTGCCGCAGGGCGGATTCAATCAGTGACCGCTCGACTCCCGCGACATACTTCGTAAGATCCACTCCATCGACGGTCATTCCCGGCGCTGGAGGAACGCCATCACTGAGGGCCCGGTTGGCGGGGCGGGTGGAATTGAGTTCCACATGGAGATCGCTTGCCGTCTCCAGGGCCACAGCGCGTTCGATGGTGTTCTCCAGTTGGCGCACATTGCCCGGCCACTCGAAATTCCGGAGCGCGGCGATCGATTCCGGCCCAATCCTCAGGATGCTCTTCTGGGCAGCGGCCGCGTATTTCTTGAGGAAGTGGTTGGCCAACAACTCAATGTCGTCGCGCCGTTCCCGCAACGGTGGGACAGAGATCGGAATCACGCTGACCCGGTAAAAGAGATCTTCGCGAAACGTGCCCGCGGCAACCATTTCCTCCAGGTTCCGGTTGGTGGCGGCGATCACCCGCACGTCGATGGTCGTTTCCTGAGAGCTGCCCACCGGACGCACGCAGCGTTCCTGCAGCACCCGCAACAGCTTCACCTGCATGGAGACGCTCATCTCGGCGATCTCATCGAGAAAGATCGTCCCGCCGCCGGCCACTTCAAACAGGCCCCGCTTGTTCTGGCTGGCCCCGGTAAAAGCGCCTTTGACGTAGCCGAAGAGTTCACTTTCCAGCAGCGTATCGGGAAACGCCCCACAGTTGATGGAGACAAATGCCTCACCGGCGCGCGGCGAACATGTATGCACGGCCCGGGCCACCAGTTCCTTGCCGGTCCCGCTCTCGCCGTAGATCAGCACCGTGGAATTGGTAGCGGCGATGGTCCGGATGGTCTGCTTGAGCTTCTCCAGGACCGCGCTGCTGCCCACGATGTTATCCAGGGAATTGCGAAGAGCGGCATCGCGTTTCAAGGCGAAGTTCTGGCGGTGCAGCATGATCGATTCCACCGAGCGCGTTACCGAGATCTTCAGTTCCTCCAGCAGCCCTGGTCCTTTGTGAATGTAATCGAAGGCCCCGCCTTTCACCGCCTGCACGGCGGCCTCGTAGTCTTCCACTGCCGTGATGAGGATGACCGAGGTCTCGGGTGAGACCTGGCGCGCATGACGCAGTACTTCGATGCCGTCGGTCTGCGGCATCTTGATATCGGTGATCAACACTTCGTAGTTGCAAGAGCTCAGTTTCTTCTTGGCCGCTTCCCCGGCATTCACGGTCTCTACCTTGTGGCCTTCGCGGCGCAACGAAATGTCGAGCATCTCGCAGATGGACCGCTGGTCGTCGCATACCAGAATACTAGCCATGGGCGGCCTCCGATCCGGCCTGGGCAACCACGGCGGCCTCCGCCATCGGCTCTTCCGGCCCGCTGGCCTTGGCATGCAGAATCTCAAAAACAAATTCGGCGCCCTGTCCTGGCTGCGACTGCACCCGGATTTTTGCTCCATGCGCCTGCACGATTTGGTAGACGATGGCCAGGCCCAGTCCGGTGCCACCCTCGAAGCTGGACTGAAAAGGTTCAAAGATCTTGTCCAGCAAATTCGGCTGAATGCCTGAGCCCGTGTCCCGGAAGCTGACCTGCCACATGTCCTCCATGGACTTCACGGAAACCGTAATCGTCCCCTTGTGCTCCATGGCCCGGGCCGCGTTCTCCAGCAGGTTCCAGAACACCTGCTTGATGCGGTCGCTATCCACCACGGCGTAAGCTTCAGCCGCGCTGAAATGTCTCACCACCTTGAGGTCGCGTGAATTCAAACGGTGTTCGAGAAGAATCAGCGCGTCGTTCACCAGGGGTATCAGGTCCACGCGCGCAAACTTGAAACTCTTCTCCCGTGAATACGCCAGGAAGTCCGTGATGATGGAATTCAGCCGGTTCGATTCGCGGGTCACGATATCCAGGAGTTGCTTCTGCTCATCGTTCAGGCCGGAAATCCGGGCCAGCATCTGCACCGAACCGGCGATGGAAGCCAGCGGGTTCCTGATTTCATGGGCGATGCCGGCCGCCAGCCGGCCCACGGCCGCCAGCCGGTCACGCATGCGCACTTCGCGCTCCAGCCGCCGGATTTCCGTGTGGTCTTCAAACGTATACACATGACCGATGGCGCCCTGCTCGGGGACGCTGAGCGGCGTCACCGTGATGCCGAAGATCTTTTCATCACCCACCGGCGTCATGCCCCGGACTTCACCTTGGGCCGCTGAAGACTGCAACTTGGGCAGCCGGTCGGTGAAGAGTTCGGCAACGTGGCGTCCGTAGACTTCCGACGCCGTGCGCTGCAGCAGGCGCTGGCCGGGCGCATTGATCAGAGTCACCCGCCCGTTGAGGTCGGTGGTCAACAATCCGCTGCGGATGGAGTGTACCACGTTGGCGTGCAGCGCCTGCAGGTTCTCCAACTCGCCGCTCTTGCTGCGCAGCTCTGTTCCCGCCTGGCGCAGCTTGGCCGTCAGACTGCTCGCCAGGTAGGCGACCGCCAGATAGGCGAAGAAATTGACCAGCAATACCGCTTGCAGCGATTTGACGTCTCCGCGGGCCGAGGTCTGAAATGAGCGTATCTTGTCAAAATAAGTAAGCTCGATCACGGCGCCGAAAAGGACGAAGGCCACCGCCGAGGTCACGTAAGCCCAGTAGCGCGGCAACAGAATGCTGGCCACAATGATCACCAGCGGATAAAGAAAATTGAAAAATGTGTCGATGCCGCCGGTCACGTAAACCACGGCCGTGGAAAATGCCAGGTCGGTGAATATCTGGGTCAGCGCCTGCAGCTTGTAGTCGGCCCACAGGTAGTGCAGGATGGCGAAAAACAGAGAAACCGTATACCAGGTCAGAACAATGTCGATGAACAGCCGCGTGGGAACGTTGTTGGGTGTGAGATTGACGATCAGCAGTTCAACGGCGAGCAGAAAAGAAATGATGATGACACGGACTTTTACCAGCCATGCCAGCCATGATCGCTCGTTCAGCCGAATGTCCGCCATTTCCTCAAGCCCCCGTCACAGTACTCCCAGGCAGCCGTCCGCTTCCGCGCACAGGCGCTGCCCCTTGCCGTCAACATGCTTTGCAAGACGCGCCAGAAGCGCGCCCTGCTCCGCTTGGACCTCATCCCCTCAGGAAAGCTTGGCGATCAGAGAGAACATCGGCAAGTACAGAGAGATTACAATTCCACCGACCACTACGCCCAAGAAGCCGATCAGGAGGGGCTCCATGAGGGTCAGCATGTTCTTGGTGGCTGCGTCCACTTCGTCTTCATAGAAATCGGCGATCTTTTGCAGCATGGCATCCATGGCGCCCGTGGCTTCGCCCACGCCGATCATCTGGGTCACCATGTTGGGGAAGACGCCGCTTTCCCGCAGAGGATCGACAATGGTGCGGCCCTCTTCCACCGCCTTGCGTACTTTCATGAGCGCCTGTTCCAGCACCGCGTTGCCGGAGGTGCGGGCCGTGATCGCCAGACCCTCGAGAATGGGCACACCGGAGGTGATCAGCGTTCCTAGCGTGCGGGTGAAGCGGGCCACCGCGATCTTGCGCAGCACTGAGCCCAGCACCGGCAGGTTGAGAAGAAACTTATCGGTCAGGTAACGGCCCTTGGGGTCTTTGCGGACCTGCTTGGTGCCCACAAACATCAGACCGATTCCGCCGATGATGACCCACCAGAAGCGTCCAACGAATTTGCTCAGGCCGATGACAATCAGCGTCGGGAACGGCAATTCGACATTCATGCTGGTGAACATGTTGGCAAAAATGGGGACCACGAATTTGAGCAGCGCACCTACGACCACTCCGGCGATGGTGATCACCGAAACCGGGTAGATAAGCGCCGACTTCACCGCCGACTTTAGCTTGACTGACTTTTCCAGATAGGTGGAAAGCCGCTGCAAAATGGTATCGAGAATACCGCCGGCCTCGCCGGCCTCCACCATGTTGGTGGTGAGATCGTCAAAAATCTTCGGATATTGGCGCATGGCGTTAGAGAGCGTAGCGCCGCTTTCCACCAGTGTGCGCACCCCCGTCAGGCACTTCTGAAACGCGGGGTTCTCCTGGTTGCTGGCCAGAATTTCCAGGCACTGCACCAGCGGAAGGCCGGCATCGATCATGACCGAAAACTGGCGGAAGAAAATCGCTGTATCTTTGACGGGCACTTTGCCCGAGCCGAACGTGGGCAGGGCAAACTCCTTGCCTTTTTCCTTGATGGCTTTGGGAATGATGCGCTCGCGGCGCAACTGTGTCTGCACCGCTGCTTTGCTCTCCGCCACCCGTTCCCCGGAAATCTTCCGGCCCTGCGCATCTGTGCCCTTGAATGTAAATACCGCCATACTCGTCACTCCTCTCGTGCTAGCTGCCTCAATCTGGTTGCTGTGTAAAAACCAGTTCTGTCTTTACCGGCGCGCGGCGCCGGCCGCTGCCACTTTGCTGGCCATTACGCCCCGGTTAATGATGTCCTGTAGTTCATCCGGCATCGACGAACGCTGCAGCGCCATTTCCAGCGTAATCTGCTTATTGAAATACAGCGCCGCCAGCGACTGATTGAACGTCTGCATGCCGAACTTGTCCTGGCCCGATTGCATCGATGAATACACCTGATGCACCTTGTCTTCACGAATGAGATTGCGGACGGCCGGGTTGGGCACCAGGACTTCCATGGCCATCACCCGCCCATTGCCGCCCACCTTGGGCAGCAGCGCCTGGCAAAGAATCCCTTCCATGACCAGTGAAAGCTGGGCCCGGATCTGCGATTGCTGGTGCGACGGAAAAACGTCGATGATACGGTTGATCGTGGAAGCGGCGGAATTGGTGTGCAGCGTTCCAAACGTAAGATGGCCGGTTTCGGCGATGCGCAGCGCCGATTCAATGGTTTCCAGGTCGCGCATTTCGCCGATCAGCACCACGTCCGGGTCTTCACGCAGAGCGGCCCGCAAGGCATCGGTGAAAGACTTGGTATCGGAGTGTACTTCGCGCTGGTTCACCAGGCAGCTCTTGTTCTGGTGTACGAATTCAATCGGATCTTCGATGGTGATGATGTGTTCGTGCCGTTCACTGTTGATCTTGTCGAGCATGGCCGCCAGGGTCGTCGATTTGCCCGAACCCGTAGGCCCGGTCACCAGGATCAGGCCCCGCGGTTTTTCACACAACCGGGCGACGATCGCGGGCAGATTTAACTGCTGGAAGGACTTGATCTCGAAGGGAATCACGCGGTAAACCGCGCCCACCGCGCCCCGCTGGTTGAAACAGTTGCCGCGGAAACGGGCCAGCCCCTTGAGGCCGAAAGAAAAATCCAGTTCCAGATTTTCTTCAAAGCGGTGCTTCTGGGCGTCGGTCAGCACGCTGTAAGCAAGTTGCTTGGTTTCCGCGGGGGTCAGCGGCGGCATGTCCAGCGGCTGCAAAAGTCCGTGGACCCTGATCTGGGGCGGTGAATTGGTAGTAATGTGGAGATCGCTGCCATTCATCTCCAGCATTCGTTTCAACAGGTCGCTCAATGTTACATTCATGAATTCTTGTTTGGTCCTCTCGCCGGTTTTTAGTGGAGCGTTTCCCGCGCCACCTCTTCCAGTGTCGTTACTCCATCCATGACTTTTCTCAGCCCGCTGCGCCGCAGGGTAATCATGCCCCGCTCGATGGCCTTCTTCTTCAACTCCACGGCCGAAGCGCCCACCAGAATCAGTTCGCGGATCTCATCGTCCACTTCCATGACTTCGTACAGGCCGGCGCGTCCTTTATATCCGCTGCCGTTGCAGGTGGTGCAGCCTTTGCCTTTGTAGATCTTCACTCTGCGGGATTCTTCGGGCGTATATCCGGCTTCCACCAGCGCCTGCGGCGGAATCGGCGTTTCCTCTTTGCACTCCGAGCAGATGCGCCGTATCAGCCGCTGGGCGCAGATTAAGTGGACGGCCGTGGCCACCAGAAACGGCTCGATGCCCATGTTCATCAGACGGCTGATGGTTTCCGGCGCTCCGTTGGTGTGCAGCGTGGAAAGCACCAGATGTCCGGTGAGCGCGGCCTTGATCGCGATTTCCGCGGTCTCGAAGTCGCGGATCTCGCCCACCAGAATAATGTTCGGATCTTGCCGCAGAAAGGCGCGCAATGCGGCCGCGAAGTTCAGTCCGATGGATTCCTTCATCTGCACCTGGTTCACGCCGTGCAGTTGGAACTCCACCGGATCTTCAGCGGTCATAATATTGGTGTCGGGCTTATTGAGCAGTGAAATGGATGAATACAACGTGTTGGTCTTGCCCGAACCCGTCGGCCCGGTCACCAGGACCATGCCGTAGGGCTTCAGCACCGCGTGCTGGAACCTCTCCAGCGACTCTTGCTCGAAGCCCAGCTTGGTCATATCCAGCCGCAGGTTTTCCTTGTCCAGCAGCCGTAGAACCACCTTTTCTCCCCACAAGGTGGGCAGGGAGTTCACCCGGTAATCAAGCTGCTTCTTGCGTCCGCCAATCTGCATCTTGAGCATGATGCGTCCATCCTGCGGCAGGCGCTTTTCGCTGATATCCATCTTCGCCATGATCTTGATGCGCGAGGTGATGGCGTCTTTCAGTTTCAGCGGCGGCGTCATGATGTGCTGCAGCACTCCGTCAATGCGGAAGCGGACGCGGTACTCCTTTTCGTAGGGTTCGATGTGAATGTCGCTGGCCCCGCGCTTGACCGCGTCCGTTAGGATGATGTTGACCAGCTTGACGATGGGCGCCTCATCGGCCGATTTCTCCAGCTCGCTGAGGTCCATGTCTGCCTGATCGGCCTGCAGTTCCACGTCGGCTTCGTCGCCCATGGAAGCCAGCAACTCATCCACGTTTTCCCCGGCATGGTTCCCGCCGTAGGCCTTTTCGATGGCCTCCAGAATGGCCGACTCCGAGGCCACCACCGGTTCGATGTTGAAACCGGTCATGAACTTGATGTCGTCCATGGCGAACACGTTCGTGGGGTCGACCATGGCGATAGTGAGCGACGCGCCCACCCGGCTCAGTGGCAGAATCTGGTAGCGCTTGGCTGTGTCTTCCGGCACCAGCTTCACTACCGTAGAATCGATTTCGAAGTACTGTAGATTGATGGCCGGCACGCCATACTGGCGCGACAGGAAATTCGTGACCTCCTCGTCGGTCACAAACCCCAGTTTGACCAGGACCGAACCCAGGCGGGCGCTTGGCCCCGCCTCACGCTGAGACCGCAACGCCTTTTCGAGCTGATCGGAGCTGATGATCTTCTCTTTAACCAGAAGATCGCCTAGTCGCTGAGACATATCCCGTCAATTCCTGGCATGAATTTAGAACAAGCACTCGCGTCGAATGGCTTCCGAGGGACAGCGCATCGCAGAAAAACCTATAGGGCGAATGTAAGTCTAGTGACAGAAATTGTCAATCGGGTTTTAGTGCCTAAATAGTAACATTTTCTTACTGTTAGGCCATGTCCTTCCAGTGTGGAGATGCAATTCTATGGCAGTTGCATCACACTGGCGACGGAGGGAACGCCATTGCCGTTGACGATAAACAGCGCGTACTGGCCGGGAGGCGCAAGGTTGGCATTGGCCGGGGCAGTAACAGTGAGCACTCCGGAGGCATGGCTGAAGACAAGGTTCTCAAAGTTCTGCCCGTTGTTGAAGCCGTGGGTTGCGGCTGAAAGCCCAATCAACGACACCGAGCTGATGCTGGCGGCATCCGGCGTGTTGACGGCAAATGCGCTTCCGTAGGCAACCTCTGCGGGGGCGGAACCGATCACTGGCCGCGGACCGCGGAACAGGTACGGGGGAGAATAGATCTCTGCATTGAGCTGGGGCGCGGTGCCGGCGCGGCCACTTCCAGCAACCAGAACGCGTCCATCCAACAACAGGACGGCAGTCGAGTGATAGAGCCGGCCATTCTGCTCCGGAGCCATCGTAGTCCATGTCTGGGTTGTAGGCGACCAGAGCTCCGCCGGCAAGACAGCATTGGCGTAGTTTTGCCCGTCCAGCGTAGTCTCCCCGCCGGTCACAACCACGTTGCCATCGGGCAGTATCGTCATGTTCTGATAGGCCCTGGGAAAATTCATCGACGCAGTTTGCACCCATTTCGGGTTGGGCTGGTTCATATCCAACACTACCGTGGTGGGCTGGGCCGGCACGTTGCCATTGCCAGGCACCGAACCAGTGCCGGATTTCATGATCTTGCCCGGTTGGTACATTACAGCCGAATGCCCGTCAACCACATTGGGATCGACCACCGTCCACTGCATCTTGCTGAGGTCCAGGGCTTCAGTAACAGCGGTCCCGCTGACCGAACCAGCTTCGAGAACTCGTCCATCGGGAAGCACAAACATGAATGGGTAGAGCGGGAGACTCAGTGGAGCATTGGGGAATGCAGTCCAGGTATTGGTGCGCGGATCGAAAATCTCTGGTGTAGGTACGGGACACGCCTCACACCGGTCTGAACCCGAGACCGCGAGTACACGCCCATCAGGCAGAGTTGTCAACGTCGGATACCAGCGCGGAAAATTCATGGGCGCCATCGAAGTCCACAGGCGTGTCACCGGATCATAGATATCGGAATTGCGGATGCCTACGCCCCAATCGGCGTGTCCTCCGGCCGTCAACATTCGCCCATCGTTCAAGAACGTTTGACCATCGCAAAACATATTGCTCGCGCTATTGGGTACGGAGCTGAAGGTACCGCCGGAGGGGTTCCATAGAGTCACAGAGCTGCCGCCGTTGGCAGGTGGTCCGTCCCAGGAAATCACCTCGCCGGTCTTCAGGACTGCGAGGTTGATGGCCACGATCGGCCAATTAAACGGAGCTGTCCACTGGCCAGCCTGGGTAGGGTCGAACGTATTGGCCACGGTGACCGTAACGGGAGCGGAGGTGGCGATATTTCCGCTGGCGTCTCTGGCCATCGCCGTCAGCACATGAGCGCCATTCACGGCGTTCGCGGTCGCCCATGAAATGGAGTAGGGCGGCATGGTCTGTTCAACGCCCAGGAATGAGCCATCGAGCAGGAATTGCACTCCGGCCACGCCGACGTTGTCGCTGGCCGTCGCTGAAATTGTGGTAGTGCCAGAGACCGTTCCGCCGGCGGGCGCAGTAATGGAGATTGCGGGAGGAACTGTATCCGCGGGGATGGTCGTGACCATCACGTCATCAAATTGTATGTGTTGGCTGCTGACATCCAGCGCAATTCCACCGGAGGCAAGAGCGGCGTCCGTGGCTTGCAGGACAGCGGGGCCATCCAGCAATATCGTGATCTGGGCGCCGTTGAAGACCATCTGCAGCGTGTGAAACTGGTCTGGGCTGATATAGGGCACGTTGGCTTGGCCAAGCAGCGCGAGTCCACCGGAATCAATGTTCCAGCCGCCGACGCGGTAGAGCTTGATCTGGGCCGAGGCCGGCAACAGCCACGCTTCATAGGCAACGCCGCTGTTAAGGTTCACGCGGCCGCGCAACCCACCCGGAAAGTTGGCCACGCTGAAGATCTGGAAACGGGTCTGCACGGAATAGTTTGTCCATGCCTGGGAGCCAGCAAAGATCTGTGTATGGCCGCCGCCGTTGTAGTCGGCCAGATCGCCGCTTGCGCTCCAGTTGCCAAAGAAGCCAATGGGAGACGCAGTCCAGTTCGCCAGGGACGCCAGATTGAAGTCGTCAGCGAAAAGAATGGTGGCTGGATCGAGGTAGCGATAGCCCATGCCCAGCCTGGCGGCGCCCGTTGTGTTACTGACAACTACATCGGCGCCGCCAATGGTGCCGCTGGGAGTCGTTACAGTCATTTGACTGCCATCAGGCAACGCGCTTACAAAGTTCGCGGGGGCGCCCGCGAGCGTGACCGTAGCTGAACCACTCAGATTGTGACCGATCACATCCATGCGGGTGCCGCCGCTGGCGGCGCCGTACGGCGGGCTAATACGTTCGAGGACCGCACGCGAGAGACTCACGGCCACCGTTGCATTGGCTGAAGAAGCGCCCAGGGTCGCAGTGATGGCAGCATTGCCGTTGCTGACCGCCGTTACTATGCCGCTGCCATTTACGGTGGCGGCTGCCGCATTGTTGGAGCTGTACCCGGCGCTGGAAGTCATGTCCTTGGTGCTGCCGTCAGAATAAGTTGCCGTGAGCGTGAGGGCCTGTTGCCCACCGACGAATCCCAGGCTGAAACTGCTGGGTGACAGAGAGAGTCCGGTCACGGTCGGCTGGGCGGCAGTGACACTCACATTGGCGGCGGTGGCGGTGTTGCCCGCGGCATCCCGTGCGCGCGCCGAAAGCGTATGCGTTCCGTTGCTGCTCCCAGCCGTGTTCCATGACACCGTGTAGGGCGCTACCGTCACCTCCGCGCCGAACGCTACTCCATCCAGCAGGAACTGCACTCCCGCCACGCTGCCGTCATCGCTAGCGGAAGCTGTCACCGATATCGTTCCCGCAACCGTCGCTCCAGCCGTCGGCGCGGTGATCGCGACCGTGGGCGGCGTGGTGTCCACGGCCGGATGGGTCACCAGCACGTCCTCAAACTGAATGTGCTGATTGCTTACGTCCAGGGCAGTCGCGCCCGCACTCAACGTGCTGTCGGTCGCCGTGATCACCACCGCTCCGTCATAACTGACCGCAATCTGCGCCCCGCTGAAACTCAAGTCCAGACGATGAAACACGTTCGCGGCCATGCCGCTCACCGTGGCCTGCTGCAACAGCACCAGCCCGGGAGAATCAATGCTCCACCCGCCGGTACGAAACAGTTTGATCTGCGAACTGCCCGGATAGAGCCACGCCGCATACGACGTGCCCGTACTCAGGTTCACGCGCCCGCGCAGCCCGCCGGGATAGTTGCTGCCGCTGAACAACTGAAACTTGGTCTCTACCGTGTAATCCGACCAGGAAGACGAACCGGCGTAGATTTGAGTATGGCCTCCGCCGTTATAGTCGGCGGCATGATTGCTGGCGCTCCAGTTCCCAAACAGCCCCAGCGGTGAAGCGGTCCAGTTGCCCAACGATCCACTGTTGAAATCATCCACAAATAAAATCGCGGCCGGATCAAGATAGGTATATCCGCCGGCCAGCGTTGCTTGTCCGCTGCTGCTGCTCACAACTACATCCGCACTTCCGGCTGACCCTGCTGGAATGCTCACGGTAATCCGGCTTCCATCTGCGAGGCCACTTAAAGCTGGCGCTGCCTTCGCTCCGATAGTGACCGTGGCTCCGGTCAGGTTAGCGCCAATCACATCCAGTTGACCGCCTCCTGAAGTGCTTCCGGATGTGCTTCCAGATGTAGCGCTCACGCGTGTGATGGTCGGCGGACCGGCCGCGGAATTCGACACTGTGACACTCACATTGGCGGCTGTGGCGGTGTTGCCTGCAGCGTCCCGCGCGCGCGCCGAAAGCGTATGCGCTCCGTTGCTGCTTCCAGCCGTGTTCCATGACACCGTGTAGGGCGCTACCGTCACTTCCGCGCCTAACGCTGCTCCATCCAGCAGGAACTGCACTCCCGCAACGCCGACGTCGTCGCTAGCGGATGCCGTCACCGATACCGTTCCCGAAACTGTCGCTCCCGCCGCCGGCGCGGCCATTGAAACCGTCGGCGGCGTGGTGTCCACCACCGGATGGGTTACCAGCACATCCTCAAACTGAATGTGCTGATTGCTCACGTCCAGGGCAATAGCGCCCGCGCTCAACGTGCTGTCGGTCGCCGTGATCACCACCGTTCCGTCATAGCTGACCGTAATCTGCGCCCCACTGAAGCTCAGGTCCAGACGATGGAACACGTTCGCGGCCATGCTGCTCACCGTGGCCTGCTGCAACATCACCAACCCCGGAGAGTCAATGTTCCATCCGCCGGTGCGGAACAGTTTGATCTGCGAACTGCCCGGATACAACCACGCCGCATACGACGTTCCGGTGCTCAGGTTCACGCGTCCGCGCAACCCGCCAGGATAATTGTTGCCGCTGAACAACTGAAATTTGGCCTCTACTGTGTAATCCGCCCAGGAAGACGACCCGGCATAGATTTGAGTATGGCCTCCGCCGTTATAGTCGGCGGCATGGTTGCTGGCGCTCCAGTTTCCAAGCAGCCCCAAAGGTGAAGCGGTCCAGTTGCTCAACGACCCACCGTTGAAATCATCCGCAAATGAAATCGTGGCCGGATCAAGATATGTATACCCGCCAGTCAGCGTCACCGTGCCAACAACAACGTCCGCAGCGCCTGCCGTGCCCGAAGGAAGAGTGGCCGTGAGCCGGGACCCATCGGCAAGGGCCGAGGTTACCGTTGCAGCATTGCCTTTCACAGTGACGGCGGTGGATGACGCCAGGCCTGACCCCATGATGTCCAGGGCCCCGCCTCCGGCTGTGGTTCCGGCGGTCGCGCTTACACGGGAAATCGTCTGCGCGTGTGTGAGCATGATCGCCAACGAGCAAAAGAGCAACAGTCCCGTGCTTTTACGTAGAGATGACATCAGAAATCCACCTTGAAATTGTCCTGGCTTCAAAGGCCGCCGGGTGCGGAAACCACCGGCCGCCGCTACAGAGTCTGCAAAACTTTGCGCTTGCAAGTGAATATCATTTATCTGGCTTTCGTTTGGGCACAACACACTCACTGGTACCGAAGAACTTACACGCACACCTGGGTTCGATAGACATTAGCAGTGCAATTTGTGTGCCAGTTCGCCAACACCTCAACTCAGCGTTATCTGAACGACAAGTTCGCGCTACCCTCTCTGCAAGAAACAAGAAGTCACAGCCTCTCAGGGTGGTTTGGGGTATAGTGCATTCTAATGACTGTATCCCCGACAAATTCTCCAGCGGGGATGTCCATTACTCCGGGGGGAGGTTCAAAGAATGTCTTCCAGATTGAGGATGCTGTTCACAAGTTACGCGTGTGTGCTAGTGGTGATGACGGCCCAAGGACAAGTAAACAGTTCCACAGCCAACCAAATCAAGCGCGGCAATCCCAGCGAGCCCATCCTTATTCTCCACTCGTTGTGTCCAGGGCCGGCATCCGCGGCAGGAGCATCGGAGAAGCCGTGCGAGACCGTCATCACTAGAGGGGATTTCGATCAACTCATATCTGTCCTTGATCCGAATATGCCGGAATCGAACCGCCTGGTCCTGGCGGCTGAATATGCGAAGCTGCTGGTGTTAAGCCATGAGGCCGAACGCTTGAAGCTGGATCAGGGCCCCGCATTCAAGCAACTCTTAGAGTTCGCCAGGCTGCAATTGCTGCAACGGCAACTGGTGCGCGCGCTGGAAACGGAAGCCTCTTCTATCTCGCAAGCGGAAGTTGCGCAGTACTACCGTGAACATCCTGCGAGTTTTGAAGAGGGATCTTTCCGTAAGCTCTACATTCCCAAAGAAGGAAAATGGGCTGCTCCGGAGCAGATGCAGGCGATGCGCAACCGCGCCGCAGATGGAGAGGACTTCGACAAACTTCAGCAGGAGATCTGGACAGCACAGGGGAGACCTTTGGGTGCGCCCCTGACGCAGATGGGGACCCTCCGCCGCTCCAGCTTGCCCGAAGGGCTGCAAAAGATCTTTGATTTGAAACCAGGAGAGGTTTCAACGGCCATCCCCGACACCGGCGGTTACAACCTTTATAAGATGGAATCCAAGAGGACCATCCCACAGGAACCGGCGGCCGGCGAAATTCGCACACTGATGGCCAATCTGCGCCTGCAAGACCGCATGAGCAAGCTGCGCAGCGCAGTGATGGTCAGCGCCAACGAGGATTATTTTGGAGCATTACCGTCGACGGAAGACCTAGCCAAGCACCACGGACTCGACCATCAGGCCCCACACATCATGCCCATGTCGAACGCTGAGAAGAAGCCGAGATGAAAAGATTTGCCACGAATGAATGCGAATTGGATCGGACACTTCAGCAATACGCAGACGGACTTCTCCTGGTTCCTAGCTCTCAACGCGGGAACGGACCCCAACTCCACCAACGCACCCCATGTCCTCTTCAAGCTACTTTGTCAGGATCAGCGCCCGCTAAATAGGCGAAACCACTCCTGCGTTGACTGTCTGCCTGAAGCGCGGTTCCACTAACGCCTGGCAATGAGTGCCAGGCGCTTTGTCCCAGACCTGGCTGGCACGTGTTACTCGAGTGGGGACTTCTGCATATGTCCCCACTCAATCTTGGCCCGGCATCTCGGCTCTCCGATATCTTCGATTTCCAGCTCCTCCATCCACAGATACATTAGATCCTTAAGCTGCGAGAAGTTGCTGCATCCTCTTTAATTAAGGCGCGAAGATAGGGTGTCATGGATCATTGGCGTTCAATGAATATGACTCGCTGCGAAAGCCGCGCTTGCTTTTACTCCCTGGGGAGTTCCAGGGTTACACGTATGGCATCTTCGATTGGGGCCAGAGATTCCTGAGTGAGGTGGCCGAGCGGGGGATAAACTGCCAGTCTCTTCTCCAGGGTTGTGACCTGATCACATTTCACCCAGGAAGCATATTCCAGCCCGCCCTCGCCTGCGCCTAACCTGGGGCGCAGGGAAAACTGCCGATGTTCCACTTTGGAAATTGGGACGACGCAGATATCGAGCGAGAATCGGTTCAGAGCATCGGTGGAGATCACAACCGCGGGACGCTCTTTGTCCAAAGCAAAGAGACACACGTCTCCCCGGCGGGGATACCATGCGGGCGGCCTGATGCCACGTTTCCATGCCATCGCTGGTTCAGTCTCGGGTGATGGATTTCACAGAAGCCGACTGAAAAGCCCTGCGGGGCTTTCTGTCTTCTTCCGGCCTGGATGTGAAGAACCGGGAGGCCTCAGTGTGCAGGTCCCGTCGCCGTTCCGACTCCAGGCCTGCCTTCAGCAATTGATTCACTCGGGCGCTGGTTGACACGGGTCCCTTGGTCCGTTCAACTTCCTCGAGCACCTGCTTTTCTAGCGAGAAGGTCCGGGTTGTTCTGGCTGCACTCGCCATCATCGTTCTCCTAGTAGGTATCCTATTATAATTACTATTAGATAACCTGTCAATCCTTTCTCGATTCAGAGAGTCTGGCCAATGTGCGACCCAAGTGTTCGGACCGGCTGTGGGTCCACGCCCAAGCAACCGCTCTTCGGGACAGGTGAGCATAGGGTTAACATCCTCAAGTTTGCCGATACCGCAGCCGCATTAGTATCATGAGTCCTTCAAACGTAACACCGCAGACACTTAGGGAGGGACGACACCTTGACGAAGCGAGCATTGGTTCTGGGCGGAGGCGGGCCGGTGGGCATCGGCTGGGAGGCGGGGCTCATCTCCGGACTGATGAAGGGTGGCGTCGATTTGTCGCAAGCCGACTTGATCGTCGGCACCTCGGCGGGATCATTCGTCGGCGCCTATCTGGCGATGGGGAACGACATTGCGCAGCTCGCGGAAACTTTCAGCGCCGGAGAACCGCAGCCGGTTTCTACAACGCAACCAGCCGCGCCTGCTCCTGACCTCTCGATCCTGATTGGAAAATTGCAGGAAGCTGTCTCCGGAGTCCGTCCGGCAAAAGAGGTGCGCGCGGAAATCGGAGCATGGGCGCTCACCAGCAAAACGATCAGTGAGCAGGATTTCATCGCCAGCTTGGGAGGCTGGCTCTCTGGCCTTCCTGAAAATGCCTGGCCCGGCCGGCCCTATGCATGTACGGCGGTCGACGCCGCCGACGGCTCGTTCACGGTTTGGAGCCAGGAGGCGGGCATCGGGTTAGCGCGCGCCGTGGCCTCGAGCTGTAGCGTTCCGGGAATATTTCCGCCGATCACGATCCGCGGACGCCGGTATATTGACGGCGGCATGCGTTCGGCAACCAACGCCGATGTCGCAAAAGGCTATGACTCTGTGTTGGTGGTTGCAGTCACCGTACGAGTACCGGATCCAACCATAGCGGAGCGCTTCCGCAAGCCTTTGGAAAACGAGATGAAAGTCCTGCGCGAAAGCGGCGCTCGGGTCGAATTGATTATGCCGGACGAGGCAAGCCTTGATGCATTCGGCATAAACCTGATGGATCGCAGCCGCCGTCCCGCTGCTGCTAAGGCAGGCCTCAGCCAAGGACGAGCCGATGCCGCGAGACTTCGATCGTTCTGGAGTTAGACCAACCGGGACGGTTTAGACTTTTGGCTCAGCCCGTGGCGGGAGACGGTTCCTTATCTTGAGTTCTTCACTCAGAGATAATCGGCTGCGCCCGCTTGGCAACTTCGACGATTGCGTTCAGCACATCAATTACCTCGTCCGCGATATCTTCCCGGCGAACATACCTTGCGAGGGCGTGGTAGTCCGTTTTTCTCATCAGGTTCGGAAGATTGAGGCGTTCAAAAAACGCCGTGAAAAGACGGTCCAAAAACTCGTCGCTGGCCTTTACGTTCCGCCACCAAAGATCATTGGGGTCCCGCAAAGCAACTGGAGGAACCAAGTCATTAATACAGTCCTCCATGGCTTTTTTGCGCCTTGTTCGCTCCGGCAATTCAAAAAGTGGACCGAGGCCTGAAGCAGAGGCCACAGCGTATTCAATTAACGTCTGCGGCTGGCACAAATAATTTTCGATCTCCCGCCTTGTCCACATCTTTTCCTTTAGCTCGGGGCGGTCCTGCAACGGACTTTCAATTCTATCCACCAACGCAAACCCAACCAGGTCCTCCTTGGCTTCGCGCAAGCCATAAAAGTGGTCTCGCGCCTTACTGGGCTGATTGAAGACATAGTGGACGAAGGCCCGGGCCATAATGTCGAACGCGGGGTGTTCGAGCTTTTCCGCGAACGCGCGCAAGATCGCGAGGTCCGTGGACCCTTCCAGATAGAGTACCCATCCGCACATCTCCGCCTCATAATAATGCTCGAAACCTATTTCTCTCAGCGCTTTTAAAACTTGGCTGCCGCGATCGTCGATCCGGTGTGGCTTGCCTACAAAGGCAATCACAACATCTCGATCAGCGGCTTCATTGAGCAGGACTTCCGAGTGGCTGGCGGCAATGATCTGGCTGGAGTTCTTGCGCGCTATTTCAGTGATGAGTTGATAGTTTTCCCTTTGACGCAAAATCTCAAGATGCGCGTCCGGCTCGTCCAGGAGGAGCACGGCCCCTTTATGCACGACCATGTACGTCAGGATCAAAAGCGTCTGCTGCAGGCCTCGCCCCGAACTCGAAAGATCAAGCACTGCACCGGAGCGGTTCTTATACCAAAGATTGATCTCAGCTCTCTCGCTAACGTAATCCGGGTCAGCGAGGACATCTCCAAAAAGAGACTTGATGTGAAGCTTGATGCCGTCCCATTCGGCGGGCTGCTTCTGGTACACGAGGAGGGCCAGATTTCTTAACACCTCGGCGGTCTTACCCTGGCCAATCAGAAAATTGATCTCGCCTTCGTCCCGGCGGAATTCGCGATCAGCTAAACCCGACATAGGTGGAAGATATGCCACCTTTATATCTCGCGCCGCTTCTGGAACGGGCATTCTCGGGGCATCTTTTTCTTCGCTTAGGCGCAACGGGCGGCAATAGAAGGACTCCTTGTTGGCATAATCAAATTCGAACCCGCATTGCCATTGCTTATCGTTTGTTACCCCGCTGACCTCAATATCGATACGGATATTTTGGGTATGAGTTTTGCCATTTTCCTTTTCAACTTCGCGAACACCAAGGTCCCTCCACAGCAAGTTGGCATCCGGGACGGGTACAGCGGTCAAATCACGCCGATTGATTGTGACACCCGGTCTCTTGCCGGGTGCATTCGCGCCACGCTTTTCCATCCATCGCTGCAGACCGATATTCCATAAAGCAAGCGATTGAAGCGCTGTGCTCTTGCCTGAGTTGTTCGGGCCGATAAAAACAACAGGGTCTCCAAGCTCAATCTCAACATTTCCAAATTTTTTGAAGTTGGAAACTCTTATCTTTGTGAGCACGAAAACTCTCCTCTCCTAGTGAAGCCTTGTACCCAAGCAAGTTTTGCCTCTAAAAGAACACCGCCTCTCGCTTCATTGAGCTATCCCACCCTAAATCACCACCGTCTCCCGATACTCGCCAAACACCCGCCGTAACGTGTCGGCAATCTCTCCAACGGTGCAGTAACTCTCCACGGCGGCAATGATGCGCGGCATGAGATTTTCGCCCGAGACTGCGGCGTCTTCCACGCTCTTGAGTGCAGCTTCCCATGCGCCCTGGTCCCGCCGCGCTCGCAAGGCTTGCAACCGCTCCACCTGCCGGCGTTCCAGCGTTTCGTCGATTCTCTGGATGGGAATGGCCTTGCCTTCCTCGGACTGAAAACGGTTCACGCCCACCACCACCGCCTCTTCCCGGTCGACCGCCTGCTGAAAGTCATAGGCCGCATTCTGGATTTCGCGCTGCACGTAACCCAGTTCAATGGCCTTGAGCGTTCCACCCAGAGAGTCGATCTTCTCGATATAGAGACCGGCGTGCCCCTCAATTTCATTGGTGAGCGATTCGATGTAATACGACCCGGCCAGCGGGTCCACGGTATTGGCCGCGCCGGTTTCGAAGGCCACGATCTGCTGGGTGCGTAGCGCGATGCGCGCCGCGTCTTCGGTCGGCAGGCCCAGGGCTTCATCAAAGCCATTAGTATGCAGAGATTGGGTCCCGCCCAGCACCGCGGCCAGCGCCTGCACGGCGGTGCGGACGATGTTGTTTTCCGGCTGCTGCGCTGTGAGCGTGGAACCGGCCGTCTGCGTGTGAAAGCGCAGCATCATCGACTTTGGATTGCGTGCCCCAAAGCGCTGCTTCATCAGCCGCGCCCACATACGGCGGGCCGCCCGGTACTTGGCCACTTCCTCAAGAAAGTTGTTATGGGCGTTGAAGAAGAACGAGAGACGGGGCGCAAAACTGTCGACCGTCAGGCCAGCGCGCTGGGCGGCCTCCACGTAGGCGATGGCATTGGCCAGGGTAAAGGCCACTTCCTGCACCGCAGTCGAGCCGGCCTCGCGCAGGTGGTACCCGGAAATCGAGATCGGGTTCCACTCCGGCAGGTTTTCGCCGGCGAAGGCAAACATGTCGGTGATGATGCGCATGGCCTGCGCCGGCGGAAAGATATACGTGCCGCGCGCGATGTATTCCTTGAGGATGTCGTTCTGCACCGTCCCGCTGAGCTTGCGGGTATCGGCGCCCGCCCGCCGCGCCACCGCCACATACAGCGCCAGCAGGATGCTGGCCGTGGCGTTGATGGTCATCGACGTGGAAATCTTTTCGAGATCAATGCCTTCGAACAGGCGCTGCATGTCTTCGATCGAATCGATGGCCACGCCCACGCGTCCCACTTCCCCGTTGGCCATGGAGTGGTCGGAATCCATGCCGATCTGCGTCGGCAGATCGAAGGCCACGGAGAGCCCATTGGTGCCGTGGGCCAGAAGATACTTATACCGCCGGTTCGATTCCTCGGCATCGCCCATGCCCGCGTACTGGCGCATGGTCCACAACCGTCCGCGGTACATGGTGGCCTGCACACCCCGCGTAAATGGAAAGTCTCCCGGATATCCGGCATCACGGTCGTAGTCCCATTCCGGCAGGTCGGCTGGACTATAAAGAGTGCGAGGAGCGACGGATTTCAGCTCGCTCGATTCCGGCGGGGTTTTGAGTTCATTCGGCATAGCAGGATTTCGCTTGGAGCATTGCGGCCCAATACCCATTCGTGTTGATTCGTGTTCATTCGTGGCTAAATGCTCTTGGTTGTGTCTCTGTCACTTTCTTGTCCGCCGCGCCCTCCAGAACGATGTGATCGTCAGCCACGCGCACGCCACGGTAAAAAAAACTGTTATCCAGAAGCGGTTCTTATCGGCAATCCAGGCGTGCTTGCGATACAGGCCCACCAGCGACGAGGCGCCCATGATGGTGAAGGCCGCGAAGGCCACGCCCGTAACTTCCAGCCACAAAACATAGACCGTGCGGGCCACGGCGAAGACAAAGGTCTTGGCGCCCTGCACAAGCGCAAAGCCCAAGCGTCCTTTGCCCGCCTTGAGTGGCGCCTGCACACCCGTCTTCGTAGTGGAAACTTCAGGCATTCAGCAGTCATTGTACCAGCCAGTTAGTCCCTGATCGGATGATCGGGTGACCGGAACCCCAGCTTGCATTCTTGCCAACACTATTCATATTGCCGGTCACCGTCACCAGTTCACTTTCTTTCCACAATCTGTAAAAGCCCAGCAATCTGTTAGCATTGAATTTCCAGGAACGTAGCGGTTTGCGCGCATCTCATTGCGGAGTTTCTTATGAGAGACACTCTCGGCGTGCTGTTGGCGGGCGGGGCGGGGGAACGGTTGTATCCTCTCACGCGCGACCGCGCCAAACCCGCGGTCCCCTTCGGCGGGGCCTATCGCATCATCGATGTCACGCTCTCCAACTGCATCAATTCCGGCCTGCGCCGTGTCTATATCCTCACCCAGTACAAGGCCCTTTCCCTCAACCGTCACATCCGTGAAGGCTGGGGCGCGGTGGTAGCGCGCGAACTGGGTGAATTCATCGAGATCCTGCCTCCCATGAAGCGCGTGAGCGACAACTGGTATCTGGGCACAGCCGACGCTGTTTATCAGAATATTTATTCCATCGGCAGCGAGCAGCCCAAACACGTGCTCATTCTGGCCGGCGACCACATCTACAAGATGAATTACCAGCGCATGCTGGCCCAGCATCGCGACTCCGGGGCCGATGCTACCCTGGGCACCATTCTAATCGGGCCGGAGGAATCCGGACGCTTTGGCGTAGTGGAGGTGGACGGCGGCGGGCGCATCACCGGCTTCGAAGAAAAGCCCGCGGCCGCGAAATCGCGTTCACCGCATCATCCGGAAAAGATCTGCGGCTCCATGGGTGTCTACCTTTTCAATACCGATGTTCTGCTGCCGGTATTGTTGAAAGACGCCGCAGACCCGGCGTCTTCCCATGATTTCGGCCAAGACATTCTTCCCCGGATTCTCGAACAGTACAAGGTTTGCGCCTACAATTTCGTGGACGAAAACAGCGCGCAAGCCCTCTACTGGCGCGACGTGGGGACCCTCGAAGCCTATCACGAAGCGAATATGGACCTGATCGCCGTCTCGCCGGTATTCAACTTGTATGACAAGGCCTGGCCCATACGCACACATCATCAGCAGTATCCCCCGGCCAAGTTCGTCTTTGCCGACCCTCAGCGGACCGGCGCCGCCGTGGATTCGATCGTTTCCGCCGGATGCATTCTTTCCGGAGGCCGGGTGCGAAACTCCGTGCTCTCGCCCGGCGTGCGCATCAATTCCTATGCCGAAGTCGAAGACAGCATCATCTTCACCCATGTGAACATCGGACGCCACTGCCGCATCCGCAAGGCCATCATCGACCGTGACGTTCACATCCCCGAAGGGACCACCATCGGTTTCGACCACGCCCAAGACGCCCGGAACCACCTGGTCACCGACACCGGCATCACGGTCGTCACCCGTGGCGATTCCCTCTATGAGAGCCCAGTGGCCGTGGACTACTTCACTTCCGAGTAACTCATCGACTGATGCGGCCTTTTCCAGGCTACTTCAATTACCAAAGTGCTAACTGTGGGCTTTCTAATTAAAAGATTGCCTTCAGACGGATGCGGCAATTGCCGAATTCAAAGGCAAGTTAAGACATTTCCAGGGGAAGGTAGCATTTACCATGACGTTCAGAGTAGGGGAACGTGTCCGCATTACATACAACGGGGAGACAGCCGAGGGTGAAGTTTTTATGATTGCCTCCAACGGCCTCAGCTTGACTCTTACGTTCGACAAATATTTGGGTGGCTATATGAAGCTGATGCCAGTGTTGTGGAACAACGACCAGTATGTTGATCTGCTGCTCGGCGAGACGGTTGAGATCAGGCCCATATGCCGCGTCCTGCACTGGCCCGAGGCGGCCCACAGCGCCAGTCTCTGAAACAGGCCGCCGGCTTGCGTCTTCCGTTGCGCGCACACCTGCAACGCCGTAGAAGGCTTTTCTGTGTCCATGCCCGCGTCCCGTAGGAACACTGCGCTCATCACAAACGTGTAAAGTATTTACCAGGAACATGTTAGGTTGCTCCGGCGCCGGCAGCGCGCTCCTCCTGCTGGGTATCTAGTTGATTTCAGAAGGTTATTGAGGGAACCGTAAGCCCATCCGTAACGTACAGTCCCGATTGCGGGGGAAAGCGTTGGAAGACCAGCAGACAGGCCCATTGATCAAGAAATGCCTGGCCGGTGATACCGCCGCCTGGGAAGAGATCGTGCGCCTGCATCACCGCCGCATCTATAACCTCTGCTACCGGTTCACCAATTCCCCTCACGATGCCCAGGACCTCACCCAGGACGTCTTTATTAAGCTCTACCGGACATTGGGGAGCTATGACGTTGAAAAAGGGGCCTTTGTCACATGGCTCACCACCCTGACCCGCAACCTTCTGGTCGACCACTTCCGGCGGAGCCGCCAGGACCGCGTAACTGACTCAATTGACGGCAGTTCCCGAGACGGATACGATTCCATGACTCTCAGCGACCAACTGGAAGACCAGGGCCCCTCACCGGACGACCGTCTCGCCAGTCAGGAAACCCAGAGGCTGGTACGTCAGGCGCTGACGCGTCTTTCACCTGACCTGAGAGAAGCGGTGATTCTACGCGACCTCCAGGACATGGATTACAAAGAGATTGCGGAGGTCCTGCGGGTCCCGGAAGGCACAGTCAAGAGCCGAATAAACCGGGGGCGCACGGAACTTGCCAGATTACTTTCGCGTAATACCAAGCAGGTGGGCAATGACTAACAAAGGCGAATCCGGAATGCAGTGCAGCCAGTTTGAGGCCCTGCTGGGAGATGCCCTCGATGGCGCGTTGGCCGGAGAGGTCCTTGACGGCTTTGACGCCCACAGCCGCATCTGTCCGCAGTGCGGGCCGCTGCTGGCCGCCACCCGCCAGGGCATGACCTGGCTACAGGAACTGGAAGAAGTCGAACCTCCCCGGAACCTGGTACACAACATTCTGGCGGCCACCTCCTTGGCCGAAGATGAAAAACGTCGCTCCGCTGAAACCGCAAAGCCAGGCGGGCTGGGAAGTCTCATCCGCCCGATACGGTCTTTCCTTACCGGGGCCGTGCAGCCACGATTTGTAACATCGTTCGCCATGGCGTTCTTCTCCCTCAGTCTGACGCTGACCCTGGCGGGCGTGAAATTCAAAGACCTGGCGCGCATGGACTGGCGGCCAGGCTCGGTCCGCAAAACCGTGGTGTTGCAGTACACACGTGTGGAAAACCGCGTGGTGAAGTACTACCAGAATATGCGCCTCGTATATGAAATTGAGTCGCGGGTGCGCGCCCTGAGGAAAGCGGCGGAAGCCACCCAGGATGAGAACAATCAACAGGAGCAAAAACCAGAACGAAATCCGAACGACGACACCAGCAAGCGTCCTGAGAACCGGCAAGACCGTTACAGCCAGGGAATGGACAACAGCGTGATCGCGTCGATCAAGACAAGCCATGAAGGAGCCTAGCCATGAACTGCGCCATACATGCTGAAACGCCGGCGGCGGCTTACTGCCGAACGTGCGGGAAGGCCATGTGCGATAGCTGTAAACGAGACGTGATGGGTGCGATCTACTGTGAACCCTGTCTCGCCGCCCGTATACAAGGTGCAACCCATGTCGCCGGAATGCCGGCCGGAGCGCCGGCCTCTGGCGCTCCCAACCCTGGCATCGCCGCCTGGCTGGGCCTCATTCCCGGCGTGGGCGCGATGTATAACGGCCAGTTTGTGAAGGCCTTGGTCCACGTGGTCATCATCCTCTGCTTGATCGCGGCCGCCAATAGCGTCGAATCGATTGGATGGATTTTCGCTTGTCTCATTGCGTTCTTCTGGCTCTACATGGTCATTGACGCAAACAAGACGGCCAGGGCCATGCAACTCGGGCAGCCTGTGCCTGACATGCTGGGCCTTGACCGGATGTTCAACATCCATGAGTCGCACGCCGGCAATACGGGAGCGGTCCTGGACGCATCGGTCAAGACGGCCAGCGATGTGCCCTTAGGTGCGGTTGTGCTCATTGGAATTGGCGTCATTTTTCTGATGGGGAACTTTGGCCTGTTCCGGCTGCTGCATCTTGGAAAACTCTGGCCCGTGCTGATGATCGGGCTAGGCCTATGGATCATCTACAGACGCACCGCGCCAAGTGCGTAGGGGGAAATATGAGCATCTATATCCGCAACCGGTATTGTCCCTGTCATCGTTGCCGGGCCCGGGGACTGACAGGCCCCGTGGTCCTGATCACCCTGGGCGCGCTCTTTCTGATGGAAAACTTTCAGGTCCTTGATTCTGAGAAGACCTGGCCAGTCATCCTGATCGTGATCGGACTGAGTATTTTTGCGAGGCGCAATGCATCTACCGAAGGCCACATCCAGCCCTTTGCTCAGGCGCCGGCCATTCAGCAGGATAATTCACAGGTGAACCCATGATGAGCGCTGCATCTCCAACTCCCGCTCCAACTCCAGCTCGGCGGTATCGTCCGCGGTCTCTTTTCGGCCCAATTCTGCTGGTTGCGATCGGTGTGCTGTGCCTGGCGCTGACCATGGGATGGCTGCACTTGGGCAACTTCCTCGTCTGGTTTGCCCGCTACTGGCCTGTGCTTCTGATCTTTTGGGGTGTGGTCAAGCTGATCGAGTACATGTGGTCCCAGCAAAAAGGGCTACCCGCCCGCGGAATTGGCGCTGGCGGCGTGCTATTCATCATCTTCCTCATCCTGATTGGATTCACGGCCAACGGGGCCACGGCCGTCAATTGGGGGGCGTTGGGCATCGATACGGGCGACCTGAATTTCTTCGCGCCCATCTTCGGCTCCAGCCATGAGTTCAGCGAAAACTTTTCCCAGGAGATGAAACCGGGCGAACAGGTGCGGGTGCTCGATGCCCACGGCTCCATCAATGTTTCCGCCAGCCCTGACAATCAGGCCCACGCCTTCGTGCATAAATACCTTCGCGCATATTCAGATGACGAAGCCAGCAAGGCCAGTGAGGCCACGCATCCCCGGCTCGTACACCAGGGAAACACCTGGCTGCTGGATATGACCGTCGGCGGCTACACCCAGGGACGCTTCGACCTTGATCTACAGATACCCGCCGCTTCCGCCGTCTCCCTGATGACCAGGCACGGCGACCTCACCGTTTCGCAGCGCTCCGGAGATGTCAACCTGGAATCGTTCCATGGCGATCTCAAGGTCGAAGAGATTACGGGCAGCGTCACCATGAAAACGTATCACGGCGACGCGCTGGCCAAAGGTGTTTCCGGCGACGTAACCATCAATGGCAACGCTTCTGACGTGAACGTCTCTGACGTTAAGGGGACGCTCACCATCAACTGCCCCATCATCAGAGGCGTAGAGATGGCCCGGGTTGAAAAACAGGTGCGCTTCAAGTCGGCGCTCACCGAGTTGCAATTCGCGCGACTCGACGGCGAGCTCAACATGGATATCGGCGACCTGCGCGCCAACGCCGTAACCGGCCCCTTCAAGCTCGATGCCAGGTCGAAGGACGTATATCTGGAAGACGTGACCGGGGAAATCCGCATTGACACCCACCGAGGCGACATTGATGTGCGCGTCAAGGCCCCGCTGGGAACAGTTGAAATCAACGACCTGCGCGGCGACATCGCCGTCAGCCTCCCCGAAAAATCCGGATTCCAAATGGAAGCTCAAACCGACCGGGGCGAAATTCAAAGCGACTTCGACCTGGCCATGAATAACAAAGCCAACAACTCGACCGCCAAAGGCGCCGTCGGCAAAGGCGGCCCCACCGTGCGCCTCAAAACCAACCGGGGAACGATACAGATACATAAGCTGTGAGGGGGGATCGGGGACATCAAGAGATCGGGACATCGGGACATCGGAAGTTCGATCAGCCGTTTCGCTACAATCTAGTTTGTTGGGCGGCCGCAGAGATTTACTACCCAAGCGTTTCGCACTACCCCGATGTCCCGATTTCCCGATGTCCCGATTTCCCGATCTCTTGATGTCCCGTCCCGATCTTGCTCTCAACAATCTTTCCCACCCTCTCCATCACCTGTTCCAGTGTCATGTGGGTTGAATCGATAATTACGGCGTCTGCTGCGGGAACCAGGGGTGAAACGGAACGGGTGCGGTCGCGCCTGTCCCTTTCATGCAACTCGGCGAGCACGGACTTCTCGTGGGGGCTGGCCTCCGGATTCTGAAGAAATCGCCGGCTTCCACGAACTTCCGGGTCGGCATCCAGAAATATTTTGACCTCAGCCTGGGGGAAAACCTTGGTGCCGATGTCGCGGCCTTCCATCACCACGCCACCGCCAATGCCCATCTCCCGCTGGCTGCCGACCATCCACTCGCGCACCGGAGAGTGGACCGACACTCTGGAAGCCGCATCAGTCACATCCTGGCGGCGAATGCGGTCGGTCACATCCTCACCATCGAGCAGCACGCGGCTGCCTTCCGGACGTGGCTGCAGCTCAATTCTGGAACGTTGCGCCAGCTCTTGCAAAGCGCCCGAGTCATCGAGGCCAATGCCTGTCTCCAGGGCCTTGAAGGCGAGCGCCCGGTACATGGCCCCGGTTTCAATGTTGACATAGCCATATTTACGGGCGATCCAAGCAGCCAGCGTGCTCTTCCCCGAGCCGGCCGGTCCGTCAATGGTGATGATGATTCGTTTCATTGGGATAGCTGCTAGCTGCTAGCTGCTAGCCTTTAGCACTCAGCCTTTGGCCTTTGCACTTAGCTCTTGGCACTAGCAATATAAATCAGACCGCAACGACACCGCCTGACGCAACACCCGATTCCCCGATGTCGAGATGTCCCGATGTCCCGATCTTCCGGACCCCGATCTCCAGATCACCCGATCATCAGATCACCCGATCTCAAGACTTTGTGTTCCGCCATCTCACCGGCGTTGGCCTTGCTTCCTGCACCGGAGTAAGCTCAATCAGTGACCCGGCCCCATAGCTCACCAGGCTAAGCTCTCGGGCGGCCAGCAGAGCGTGCAACACCTCCCGGATCTTCGAACGGGAAATCATGTGTGAAAAAAGCTGCTCAATATCTTCCTGGCTTGCGGCCACCACCGCCTCAAGATATTTGCCCAGCAGCGCCGAAAGCGCTTCCGGGATTGAGGTGCGCAGCCCCTCGGTCACCGCCTCCGGGGACCAACGGTGAAGCACCTGCCAGGAGGCGCCTTCGTTCTCGTGGAAATCGACGCGCGTGATCCGCAGGATCGACCACAGTTCGTCCAGCGCCCGCTCGAGGGCCGCCGTGGTCAGTTCGCGGCTGATGAGTTCCTGCAGGCGTCCGGTGCTCAGCGGGCCGTGTTTCTCGATGGTCTCAAAGACCTTGATGCCCAGCGGGGAGACCTTCGCGCCCTGCGCTTTGCTCTTG
>Ga0210403_10000493_pt1 | contig 41202 bp, 47 predicted proteins | sample IncBWC19MmetaG_FD_150863 | JGI IMG/M metagenome (GOLD analysis project Ga0210403, IMG submission 150863) | Forest soil microbial communities from Barre Woods Harvard Forest LTER site, Petersham, Massachusetts, United States - Inc-BW-C-19-M | ecosystem: Environmental > Terrestrial > Soil >...
TTCGGGTACGTATAACACGACCGAAGCAACGGTAATGCGCTACCCGACGCTTTACGCGGAGGGCACCCTCGCTGGAAGCCCCGTCGCTGGCCTTAGTATGGAAAAGAACGTAGGCGGTAACAATCCCCTAGCCGGACAGGCTGGCACTTGCAGTGGTGGCGGTCAACGCTTCCGCGCCATCGGCACAGGTGAAGAAGTCAAGTCTGTACAAAATTCCAACGCGGCAGCTACATTCCCCACGGCTCAGGACGGTATCGGTTTTAGCTTCTTCAGCTATGGCAACGTAAGCTCGATCGCCAATAGCAGCAGCTACGGCTATATCGCACTTGATGGCGTCGACCCGGTCTTCCAGTCCTACGGCGCCGGACAGTCCATCGATCCCGGCCAACCCTCCGGCAGCGGCGTGATCCCGGCACAGGCGAACCTGCCTGCCGTTTGCGCCACCGGATTCCCTTGCTCGGAGGACGCCATCTGGGGTAACGGCTTCTCTTTCCCCAACCTTCGCAATGGAACTTACCGCTCATGGTCTTTGCTGAGACTCGTGGCCACCGGCACCCCCAATACAAACGCAATTGCGCTCGTCAATGCCTCGCAGAAGTATGTCGTCATCAATACTCCCGACTACGTACCCTTCAAGGCAGTGAGTGCGGTTGGAAGCCTCGGCAAAACCGTGGCGGATTTGGGTCTCAAACTCGTTCGCTCGCACTATCAACAATACGACGGAGCCAACGTTAAGCTAGGAACTTTCGCTACTGTTGCAGACACCTGCAACGTGCCCGAAAAAGGCGGCGATATGGGCGGATTGATCATCCCGACCACGATCGGCGTCACGACCGAAAAACGCTGCTCGATAGTCCAGAGCAGCTTGCCAGATGGAAGCTTGGGCCCCGTTGTTCGGCCAGGGGCGGTCGTCCAGTAGCTCGACAAACTAGCTGGATGGAAACAAAATGGCGGGCCGATACCGGCCCGCCATTTACCGTAGAACATCCCGAACAAATTTCCAATCTTGGGGAAAGAAATGTTGCGCTTGTTTCGGTCGCTTCTGAAGATATCCATTAGAATCTTTCCGCTGGCAATCGTACTAACATCCATTCTGCTGCGGTCTACTGCACAGTTACCAGCCAGCGCACCGATCGCCGACCCGCGTGACACTCGTTTCCAGAACGTCAAGGAAGACTGGAACACGCCCTCACTGAGCAGCAGTAACTTGAGCCCGATTTCGCCGGTCGCCCTGGTTGATGATTCCCATCCCGAATACACTGTGGAAATCGTGCAGGTGCAATGGCGCTGGGGCGATTCCATCGATCTCTATGTAATAAAACCTAAAGGAGTCAAGCGGCCGGGCGTCATCCTGAATCTCTATGGCTACCCCGTGGACACGGATCCGTACAAGAACGAAATCTTCCAGAAGGCTTTGGTCGAAGGAGGTTTCGCGGCGGTGGGGTTTGTATCGGCACTTACCGGGCATCGCTATCATGATCGGCCCATGAAGGAGTGGTTCCTGAGCGAACTACAGGAATGCTTGGCGAAATCGGCACACGATGTGCAGATGGTTTTGAACTATTTGACATCACGCGGGGATTTAGACATGAACCGTGTGGGAATGTTTGGCCAAGGATCGGGCGCCAGCATCGCTATTCTGGCTTCTGCCGCCGACCCGCGCATCAAGGTGCTCGATGTCCTGGACCCGTGGGGTGATTGGCCCGTTTGGATGACTACTTCTCCCTTCGTTCCGGAAGAGGAGCGCGCTGATTTCGTGAAACCTGAATTCTTGAAGAAAGTTGCACCTCTTGATCCGCTCGACTGGTTGCCTAAGATTCAGTCAAAAACATTTCGCTTTCGGCAGAACACGTTCGAGTTGGATACGCCCACGGCGGCAAAACTGAAGTTGCGCTCGGCCGTGCCCGCAGGCACTTCCATAGTGCAGTACAAAGACGTCCCGGAGTTTGTGAAGGACTTTCCCAACAGCACGAACCTCATGTGGATCGAGGCTGGCCTTAAGTCACTTTCGGCAACTGGAGCCCACTAGCTCACCAGTCCACACAAAGAAATCGGAACATATTAAGTTTGGCCGTGAGCATGAGCACTACTGGCAGTCGTCTTGAGCGATAGAAGTGCGTCTTAAGAATACTCGTCATATCTCAGGTGGTTTCGCGTTTGTGGACTTGCCGCAATTCATGGCTCGCTAGCCATGTGGAAGATTGTCATCGAGTATTCATCTCAACGTAGCAAAACTGTAACAAACGCTGTCTATCATAGGCGGTCTTTCACAAGCTCTTCTCTTACCAGGCCCACAGTTGCGACCGTTCGCCAATAGTCCGCCTGCTTTACCCGACAAAACCGGCTTCGATCCCGATTTCTTTAGAATTCGGCGCTTGATCAACGGTCTTCGTCGGAAGTTGTGGATCTTAGCTATTGCATGTGGTTCTGATTACTACCGCTAGGTGTTTCAACTACGAAGGAGAATTTGCAAATGAGGCAAACAAGAATTGCAGGAATCATGTGCCTTGCGATCGTGCTGCTGACGACTCATGCGCGAGGGCAGTCCCCTACGGGGAGCGGTGGATCCACTAAGAGTAGCTCGGGCAAGACCAACTCTTCTGCAAGATTGGAGACAATGGAAAAGGCCTTGGAGGTTCAACAAAAGCAGATTCTAAACTTGGAAAACGAATTGAAGGGCCGGGACGCGCAGCTGCAACAGCTGCTGCAGCAAATTTCGCAAACCCAACAGCAGGTTTCGCAAACCCAGGCGACCGTCAAGCAGGCCGTCCAGGAGTCCCAGTCGGTCGCCGCTAAAAGCGCGCCCGTCGAGCAACTGGATCAAGTCAAGAGAGATGTGGACGATCTGAAGGGCAACGCTACATCAATGGCGTTCAACCTTCAAGAGGCGCAAAAAACGGTGCGAGAACAGGCTGAGAGTCCCCTGGCTCTTCACTTCAAGGGAGTCACGATCACTCCAGGAGGCTTTATGGCCTTCGAGACCGTTTACCGCAACCGCGCACTGGGGGCGGATATCAATACTCCTTTCAATGCCATCCTGTTTCCCGGCAGTGGCCAAAATGCGCTTTCGGAGTTTTATGCCTCCGGCCGCCAATCCCGAGTCTCCATGCTGGCCGAAGGCAAGCTCAGTGACATCACCCTCTCAGGCTATGTAGAGGCTGATTTTCTCTCGGCTGGTGTCACCTCGAATAACAATGAGAGCAACAGCTACACTCTGCGCCAACGGCAAGTGTGGGGACAAGCCTCGTATCACAACTGGACGATTACGGGTGGCCAGATGTGGAGTCTCGTCACCGAAAGCAAGAAGGGCCTCGACAATCGTTCGGAAGCATTGCCGATGACGATTGACCCGCAGTACACGACAGGCTTCAGCTGGGGGCGGCAGCCCGGGATCCGCATCGTGCGGAAGTTCAATGATCATTTCTGGGTGGGAGCCTCGGTGGAAAATCCTTCCACCACTTTCTCAGCCCGCGGCAATGCCGCAAACTTCGCCCTCGGAGGACCAGGAAATAGCGGTGGCCTCTACAACTCCACGGCCAACTACTCCTTCAATGCGACTCCAGATGTGATCGTCAAGTTCGCCTTCGAGCCAGGTTTCGGACACTACGAGCTTTTTGCGATCGGGAGCCGATTCCGCGATCGAGTTTACCCGTGCGCCGAGCCGCCACTCGGGGGGTGCAACGGAAATCCGCCTTCGGCTCAATCCTCTTATATCAGTTCCAGGAATGGAGCAGGTTTTGGCGCTAATGCCCGTGTCACTTTGTTGAAGCAGTTGGATTTGGGGGTTCACGCTCTCGTGGGCAACGGAGTTGGACGCTACGGTACGGCGGGATTGCCAGATGCCACTGTAAACGCCGACGGAACTCTCGCGCTACTGCGTAGTTATCAGGCCCTCGGAACATTGGAATGGCATACTCCGAGATTCGACTGGTATATGAATGCCGGCGAGGAATACATCGGCAAGAGATGGGAGATTGACCCGGTCTCCCTGAAGCCGGTGGGCTATGGCTCGCCGTTGTTCGTCACATCAGGCTGCTTCACCGAAACCTTGCCGGCTTCGGGGAACGGCTTCTCGTTCGGACCTCTTCTGAACTGTAACGCCGACACTCAGCGGGTCATCGAAGGGACGGTGGGATTTTGGTTAAGGCTGCACAGCGGTCCCAAGGGACGCCTTCAGTTCGGCCCTCAGTATTCATACGTGAGTCGCAATGCATGGGCGGGCACTGGCGGAACTCCGAAAGGCGTTGAGAACATGGTGATGACCTCTTTCCGCTACTACTTGCCGTAGTGTCGCGACCAGCACCTGTCAGGCATCAAGAGCGTGAGGCGTATTCTTACCCTCCTTTAGCTTTTGGCGCTGATAGTCAGGGACAAACGGGCGAGATAGTAGCCCTCGTCGCTTTCTGGATTCGCCGCGACCTGCGCACGGTCGCGACGGAGATTCCGACAAGCCCTGTCCCGAACATGTAGAACGTGGAAGGCTCAGGACTATTGGTGGAAGGCGAGCCCGCCGTAGTGTCGAAAATACCGATTCCGTTCGCATCGCCGCTGGAGCCGAGCGATTTGGCCGTGCCCCAGAACGAGAGCCCTGCTGTTGACCAGTTGCAGTAAGTTGGGAAATGAATACAGGACCGGTTATTGGGCGAGAGTGCCATCGTCGCTAATACCATCGCGATGCCATTCGCTTCGCCCCAGCCTGCTTCCTTCTGGGAAAACCCCACTGTGTAATAGAAATGGATCCCCGGCGTGAGTGCGCTGCTGGCGTTCATCGAACTGGTCACTGTCGCACCTGTTAACCGGTTCACAAGAATCAAGGGTGCGCCTGTAGGGCTAGGCACAAATGTGCCGCTACCGCCCTTGTATACAGAACTGAGTCCATAGAAATTCGATGAGAATGTTGTCCCGTAGTTTGGAGGAATGGGCAGCCCCCTTCCGTTGTAAAAGTTTCCAACCCATCGCAAATCGCCGAGTTCTTGAAAGGTATGAAATTCTCCTGAGGTAGCCATCGCCGCTGTTGAACAGAGCCAAAGAAGCGCAAGCCCAGCCAAAAGCACTATGAGGATGGAGCGCAACATCGAAGTCCCCCTTTACTGTGGCGTTTCTGGTAGCAGTTGCTAGCAATCTTGTTCGCAAGCGATTACATGCAGATGACGCCAGTGTGAAGGGCCTATGAATTCTTCGAACTCCGGGGAACGCGGGCCTACATGTGACGAAATGGAGAGAAGAGCAATTTGCGAACTGTTTAATCCTTGTTGATTTTGGCGTAACGAACGCCGGAAAACTCGCTTGCGCATTGCGTTACGGCCGCCGTTTCCTCCACGGACCTTCGGTGGATGTGGAATCTCGCTATGGAGGCGCCACTCGCAATCCCCTCGTTGCCTCTCAGTTGTGCGCTACGCAGCTCGACCATTTCTCCCACCACTCCTTTCAAACATCGGCGGAGCCGAGAAGTTCAATGCGATTTCCAATTACTTACTGCCGGAATGAAGCCATGCTGCAGGAAAGGCCATACAACATCAAACGCGGGCAGCAGCGAATGCCAAGTCCTCGCAGCTCGACGCTGTGTCTCGCTGCCAAAGTCACAACGGATGGAATTGTGATTAGTAGCGTAGCGCCCTCGGCGATGGAAAACACTGATCCACTTACAAGCAAGCCTCCTCTTCTCGAGGAATTTGAGCGATTTCTCGATTGGGTGAACAACAGCAGACTTGAAGAGAAGACAAGGAAGTTCTACAGCAATGGCTGGCGGTTGCTCAAAGCAACATTTGCCCGCAGCTACTTGTGGATTGGTGTGTCTGCGGTTCTAGCGCTCATCTATGTTGTTGTGCTGGGACATGGGGTGACGCTGCGCCGTTAGATCTCAGCCACTGGTTGCCGCATTCGCACTGGTATCTTCATTCGTGAGAACAGGAGGCGGTCAGGTGAAAGTTGTTCTCTTCGGAGCGACAGGAATGGTCGGTCAGTGTGTGCTTCGTGAATCCGCTCGACCCGATGTCGAAGCCGTCCTCGCAATTGTTCGCAAGACCACCCTGCCGCAGCACGTCAAACTTCGCGAAATCGTACATCAAGATGTGTCTGATGTCTCGGCGATTGAGGACAGGCTCGCAGGCTTCGACGCATGCGTTTTCTGTTTCGGTGTCTAGGCAGTGGTGCTGAAGGAGGAGGAGTATCGTCGATTGACATTCGACCTGCCGGTGTCAGTGACTCGAACCTTAGCAAAGCTCAACCCGACGATGACCTTCATCTATGTGTCTGGGGCGGGAACCGACAGCACGGAGCGCGGGAGACTGATGTGGGCAGGGGTAACGGCAGAACGGAAGACACGTTGTTGGAGATGCCGTTCAAAGCTGTTTACCTGTTTCGCCCATTTTACATTCAACCTCTTTACGGCGCTCGCACGAAGACGGCGTGGTATGGCGCATTCTACGCTGTTGTGAGACCTTTCTATCCGCTACTCAAAACGCTTTACCGAACTACGTGACAACGACCGAATGCGTCGGTCGTGCCATGCTGAACGTAACGAAGCGGGGCTTCCCGCACCCTGTCCTTGAGAATCGCGACATCAACGCTATGTGCGCCAAGGACTCGAAAAGAAATATCGCATCGTCCACACGATTCAGAAATACGTGTTGAACCCGCCGATCAGCTCGCGCCCGCAGTTGGTCTGCGCTTGCCCGGATATGCGTTCCTCGAAACGAAAGGACGGATCCGCAATCCACATTATGGTTCGACCTTGGTTTTTCGTTGGTGCCAGCACGCAAAGATACCCTCGGTCGCGCTGCCGAGCGGCACACTCCCAACAATGTTTCAGTAACCATTACTGAGCGAGCAATACGTTGGAATTCGTAAACGGGAGCAGTCCTTCCTGTACATCTTCGTTGCCGATGTCACATTGGGGACAACCGGCGTACGCTTGGAATTCATCTTTTTAGTTGACGGCTCAGTGATCAAGCGAGACATTCCGCCGCTGCAGCACTACGCTTCCATTTTTGGAGAGCCATAACTCGCGAGGGGTACTGACCAAAACCTAGCGTTGCATGCCGGTCGCGACCTCTCAAAGTCATGGTTGTTCCGGAAATCAGGAATTGCATCCTAGGACCGATGTGCCGGGACGCATCAAGCAAGCATTGACTGAAACCTACGAAGATGTGCTCCGAAACCACACTTTGCAGATGGCTGCGGCACTTTCGTATTACTTCGTTCTCTCGCTTTTTCCATCTCTCATCTTTCTATCGGCCATTGTGGCCTACCTGCCAGTTCCCAATCTCTTCGACCAAGGTTTGAGCGTGATGGCTCGGTTCTTACCTCCGGACAGCATGGGGCTGGTTCGCAGAGTCTTATCGGATGTGATCACGCCGAACCGAGGAGCGTTCCTTTCTTTCGGTATTCTGGGCACGCTCTGGACGGCATCAGGCGGATTCGCGGCGGCTATCGAAGCCTTGAATATTGCGTATGACGTGCAAGACGATCGACCGTTCTGGAAGACCCGGCCTTTGGCGGTGGGCTTAGCGCTTGTGACTGGGGCCTTGATGTTGGTAGGCCTGTCCGTGATGATGGTCGGGCCCAGATTTGGAGAATGGCTCACCGGTCGAGTCGGTCTTTCCTATTTATTTGTTTTGCTGTGGCCCTACATTCATTGGTCTATTGCCATAGGGTTCGCCATACTCGCGGTGGAAGCTTTGTACTTCCTTGCTCCGAATGTTAAGCAACGTTTCTTGGCCACACTACCGGGGGCGATTCTTGCCGTGGGCTGCTGGCTTGCGCTCTCGTATCTCCTCGGTCTCTATTTTCGGCACTTCGCAAACTTTAACAAAACTTACGGAACACTAGGCGCAGGCATTGCATTGATGACCTGGCTCTACTGGACGGGCTTTGCCATGCTGGTTGGCGCGGAACTAAACTGCGAACTGGCGAAGATCAGCACCGAGGGCAAGATCGAAGAAAAGCATGAACCTTCCCCGATCACAAGAATTGATTTCTCCGCCTGAGGCGTGGATTCAGAATCCGGGACATCAGGCACGAGCTCGCCTCGAATTTTGCCGGTTTCTTGCGGGAAGTAGGATGGCCACACTCACCTCAAAATCCTGGACTTCGATCGCGAGATTTGTAGGAAATTAGGCTAAAATGCGCAAACGGATTATTACCCCTCAGTCACAATCTCCACTTCCTGAGCAAGGGTGGATCGACTTGGAAAGCATTGCATCGGTCGAAGTAACCTCCGAAAACAACGCGTTCCCGATTGAATCTGCGCTCTTGCAGCAAGATAAGGGAGGCTGGCGTGCGGCGGAGCCAGGTGTCCAGACGATTCGGCTGATCTTTGACCAGCCACAAAGGATCCGACGCATCTCGGTGGTATTTGAAGAGACCGAAACCAAACGCACGCAAGAATTCAGCTTGAGATGGTCGCCGGATCAGGGAAACTCCTTCCGGGAATTCGTGCGGCAGCAGTGGAATTTCAGTTCGCCGGACGCCACGCGAGAGACCGAGGACTACAACGTTGACCTTTCAAACGTGACACTTCTTGACTTAATTATTGATCCGGACAAGGGGAACGACCAGGCTCGAGCTTCGCTCTTGAGCTTACGTTTAGCTTGACGTCTTGTCGCACGAGGTCACCTGCACAAATCGGAAAGACAATCCGGCGGCGGTTGTGCGCATAGGCTACTACCCCTGCCAAACATGCTGACCGCAGGTGCACGGTACGGTATCGGTGGGTAGCTTTTTGGTTAACTGGCGTTTGCAGACTGGGCAAGGCTTAGTCATTACGTATGTCATACCTTGTTCTCCCTGCGGGCTGGGGCCGCCTGTCGAAGAACCCGTGCACGTTGCGTGCCAGAAGAGATGTCTCTTTGCGGACGGTGCTGCTCAACACTCGTCGATCCCAGAGGAGGCTACCGCACGTTTGCGCAAGCAAGGCCGCGTTCGACTTCATCTGCACCAATGCCACTACTCGGTCACCGAGTTACGGAACAAGAGGGGGGCCATTGTGAGGCCGTTTTGTCGCCTTCGCTGTGAACATGATCGTTGGAAGGCCCGCGTCGATCGATTCTGTTTTAGAGTGAGCGCCATCGAGTCGTGCAGGGCTACAGCAGTTGCTGTAGCGCAGATTTTCTCGGTCGCCTCCAGAAAGTTCCGCACGCTCGTCGGCTCAACCCTTTACCCCGCACAAAATACGGGCTGCAGGCTAATGGTACGACTCGTGCTCTCGGGGAGCGTAAGGCAGGGAGGAGGTCAGGCTTGGACCTTCACATTGAGAAAATTGGTGACCTGGCGGTCATTGAATGCGAAGGCAGAGTCGTGCGGAGCGAAGCTGCTTTCAAACTACGTGAAGCGGTCACGTCGCTACGAAATGCGCGAATTATTGTCCTTGATCTTTCGGAAGTACGCGCGATAGAAGGCGCCGGTCTAGGGATACTCCTGTTTCTGCAAGGATGGGCTCACCGCCACAACATTCAATTCAAGTTGTTCAATCCTGTCAGATCTTTGCGTGACAGGCTGGAACTCATCAACTCGATTACAGAGCTCGACATTACTACGCTCCATGAAATGATGGAACTTCTGGCCAATGCGGATCGCCGATACGCCCTGGCAGCGTGAAGCCACCGGCGTGATCCGACGACGGAATGGTTGCCCTTCGTCGAGACATGAGAAGAAAGGGGACCTGTTCTGTGACTGGAACGTTGAACTCGCGTTTTGTCTGCGAGCTGCAGCCCCGGCGACCGACACCTTCATTGAACGACACGATTAGAAAGGCAGGAGAGGCAATGTCATTACGTTTTTTCGCAAGATGCATCCTTGCTGGTTTGATTCCCCTGTTGCCGATCGCTCCCGCGTTTGGTCAGTCCGCCCCTGCTGGCCCGCCGCTATCAGCCAATGACTTGGTACGTGCGGTAGTCGCTAATGAACTCAAGCCTCAAAATGGAAGTCACGGTCGCTGGATGTACCATGTGGAGAGAGAAGAACAAGGCAAGAAGAAAACAAAAGAAGTTGTTCAGACCGGGCTGGGCTCGCTCGACCGATTGGTGGCCGTTGACGGACAACCGCTGAACGCCAAAGAGCAAAAGGACGAGAGCGAGAGGATTGGGAATCTAGTCCTAAATCCAGCAGAGCAACAAAGACTCGAACAAACGAAGAAAAAAGATGCGGAGCAGTGCAAAGCATTTTTCAAGATGCTACCGGATGCTCTCACTTTCATTTATGCAGGTCGGGACGGAGACCTGATCAGGGTAAGTTATCGGCCTAATCCACGCTTTCAACCCCCTTCACGCGAGGCTCGTGTCTTCCATGAAATGGAAGGGGAGATGTGGGTGCATGAAACCCAGCGAAGGCTGGTTCGTATACGCGGCCACCTTATTGCGGACGTAGAATTCGCCGGTGGATGGCTGGGGCATTTGGAGAAGGGCGGTCATTTCAGCGTCGAACAGCGTGAGCTTTTGCCCGGTCAATGGGATCTAACCTTCATGGAAGTAGACATGAAGGGCAAGGCGCTCTTTTTCAAAACAATTGCCGTGAAAGAGAAGGAAGATCGCAGCGACTTCCAAACTGTTCCCGACGGTTTAACGCTTGCCCAAGCCGCGGACATGTTAACAAAGCAAATCATGGTAGCTGCCGATCGATAGGTCCAAAAAGGCACTCCCGCCGTCGGTCGCCGCTGGCGACAGAAGTATTGAAAGCCATCCTTCGAGGCCAGGCGCAGAACTCCAAGACAGCGCCACCTACAATGCGCTAGCACTCAGGCCGAAGATCTTTTGGAGTATTCCTATGAAACCAGTGATCCTCTGTGTTGATGACACACCGAGCATGCTAGAAGGCGAGAAAATGTTGCTTGAAGAAAACGGATACCGGGTCCTGACCGCGACCAACGGCAAGGAAGCGGTGCAAGCTTTCACGTCGCAATCTGTGGACTTAGTGCTCCTCGACTACTACATGCCAGAAATGAATGGCGGTTTGGCCGCGGCGCGCATGAAGGATTCCAAACCGGATGTTCCGGTCGCACTCTTGTCCAGCGATGAGTGTCTGCCTTTGCGGGAGCTCGAAGCAGTCGATTGCTTCATTCCCAAGTCCGAGCCCATCGTCAGCCTCTTGGAAAAGGTCGACTATCTGCTGAGCCTCCGTTTTCTCTTCCGACCTTTCGACGCCTTGAAGGCTCACGACAACGAAGACCACCTAGACACGCTTGAAGGTGGACCAGAGTCGGACAGGTCGATGGCATCTCCAATAAAATGAAAGGTACCCATAAGAAGTTGTTGAATTTGGAAGACACGCCAGAGACTAACGGATGAGGCGAGCCCTCGCAGGGAGTGGTTCACACAAGAATCTGGCGAGCGTGTTCATGTCGGACTCTCCTCATGGTTCGGCTGTGGTAGAGGCGGGTCCACGCGGACCCGCCCCCGTTTGGAGCGGAGGGTTACTTAAGCGGCCTTGCTTGCCGCAATCTTGTGAGTAGTTGAGGTATGGACATCAAAGGTGCGAATCTCGGGATCTGTCTCAAGGAGGGGCCGTACCATGTCGTGAATCTTCTGGTACTGTTCTTTCCGATACTCCTCGGCATCCTCTCGCTCGTTCCAAAAACTCAGAGCCAAAACCTGACCCACCTTTCCAGACGAAACTAGCACGATCTCGTCCACGAAGCCTCGTTGTTTTTTCAGGATTGGCACTGCTTTGTCATTGATAGTGTTGGCAAGCTCTTGCGATTTTCCCGATTTGCTGGTCATTTCCACTACGCGTGTGAACATATCCTTGCTCCTTTCCTGGTTGGAGGGTGAAAGGAACCCGCCGCGGGCGCGGCAGCGGAAGGTCTATCCGTACTAAGAACACCACGTTACCGCTGCAACTTCGTTGGAGTCAAGTGTCAAAGACGTGCTCTCAAAATGTGGTGCATCTGGCAATTCAAGCGATCTTCCGAGCGGAGCAGCGGAATCAGGAGAAATCTCCCATGTGGCTTTGGTCCATCGCTTTTCTGAGAGAACTCGGCCTTTAGTCTCCCGATCCGAATCGCTTCTTTGAATGACCGAGAAATGGACGTAATCGTAGTTGTCAACGTCTTCTATTCTGACTCGCAAGTCCGTTGGATCCGCGGAGACATCACCGTGGCAAGTCAAAATCGAGCATCAGTGCATAACCTCCAGTTCGTCGAAAATGATGTAAACCGAAGACTTTTTTACCACCGACGACTGCTGACGGAGAGTGGCTGAAACGCCGGTAATTGTTGGGGCTCTACCGCGCGGCGCGCTTTAATGGTTGTTCTGCTCGGCGTGTCCTCTCCCTCGTATTTTCCAAATGGAAAGGCTGGGATCATGGACAGCGACCTCTTGGATCTGGAACCAATCTCAATTCACAATTGGGCAGCTTATGCCGTCGCGGTCATTGAGGCTTCTGACAACTTTTCAAAAGCCGTAGGCGGCCGCATGCTAGCTACACGCCCTCCTGCCCTGTTTGGAGTGTACCCCGATCAATCCTCACGCGAAGGCAATCGCAGCCGTGCTACGATTTCTCTGATCCGATGAACCCCGAAGATTGTGAGCACATGTTCGAGTTATGCAGAATTGACAGAGAAGCTGACCCGAAAAAGTTGGCGCTTTTGATTGCTGACTCAACCAACTGAAACAGCGAAAACAAATGAACTTAGAAAACAGCCAAAGTCAGAGAAATGACCGAGCCCGCGATCCAGGCTGTTCAGAAGAAGTTGGATGATGTACTCGCGAGTGAATAGTTGCACGCGGCGGAACGACGGGACGCCGGGGCCTTCACCCGCCTAGCGAACACCGTGATGATACCTGTTGCATCTGCTACCGGTTTTCTGTGCTGAGACTGTCTGCTTTCGTGAACCCCATTGGTGGCTTTTTCATCGTTGCGTCGGAATCTGCTTCCACAATCACATCAACGTTCGCACCTGGCTTTAGGCTGCTTTTTTGGCCCGTATCGTCGGTCAATTCATTTTCGACCCGGATTTCCCGGTACAGATGTTCCGCTTCGTGTAGGGCAATTTCCGCCTTTTCAGGTTCACTTGGATTGCTGGACTTGATAATCTTTTCCACTGTGCCCCGCAGCTTTTTGCGCTTCTTGGTCATCACGCCCTTTCATCTAATACATAGGTAGTCCTAGGCGGCAGGCCCCATGGGCAGTTTGCGCCTTTCGGGATGTGTCATCATTTCGCCAAACAACATCTTCCTGATGCGTTGAATCGACTGACGAACGACGGCCCTGAGTTCGGGTACTAATACCTCCACTACATCATCGTCGGTGGCAGCGGCAAGCTGGGCGCAAAGCAATCGAATCTTGTCATCGAGACGCCTGGAATACATGGAAGAAACCGAAAAAGTGGCAATTGAATCAGTATCATCACGCGCAAATCTGTGCGATACCCTACACACTGTAGAGGATTTCAAGCACTCCACTCCTGACGCATCCCGCATCTGAGGATGTGTGAAGGACATGGTTCCGATAAGCTGCGTCGAACACACAAAAGTGGCTGCACGGTCAGTGCTGGTGGTCGATAATAGTCCGATCTTTCGGCACGCCGTGTGCGACTTATTTTCCCGCGAAGAAGGTTTCGAGGTTTGCGCCGAGGCGGACAATGGTCTCGATGCAATTGACAAGGCAAAACACTACCAGCCTGACTTGATTGTGACCGGCCTTTTCATGCCCCAGATGAACGGTTTGGAGGAAACGCGACTTCTTCGGAAACTGATGCCGAAGGTTCCTGTAATCGTCCACTCCATTCACATCGATGCGGAGATTGAAAGGGAAGCCATGGCGACTGGAGCGTCGGTGTTCATTTCGAAGTTCGATACAGCACGAAACTTAATTCCCACCGCACGCGACCTGCTGGAAGATAGCGCTGAATAATGTGGTTCCGTAGTGAGCGGAACAGTTGCTCAGGACAAGCATCTCGATTAACCGAGGGTTACCGCGAAGACGTTTAGTCGACGAAGAAAGGCGGGAATCACCACCGTTGCCCACTGGCAATCACCTCAACCTTGTTTTTGGGCAAATGGGGTGTAGACTCGACACCCGAAAACACCACAGTCGAAGTTGCGAGGAGGTACGCCGATGCCTGAACGCAACCTGCGTATCGTTCACGCGCCCCCAACCCATCATCGCTGAATGTGAGCGGTGCCATGCCCGGTTCAAATCATTTAACGCGAATTCGTGTGAAGCTGAGAGACGGGTACGAGCGGCCTTCAAGGAACACAAATGCGAAGATCGAAAAAAACCACCATCATGTGCTCAGTACGATTTGAAAACCAGTGACTCCTGAAACTGCGTCATTCATGCCAACACAACCTGTGGTTGTATGCCTTCAAGTTGCCATGTTCTCACCTTCGAACCCCGTCCGTTTTGCGTGATGATTGTTCAACTTTTCCAGCAAAGCGTCCAACTCGATTAGGAGTTGCGTGAAAAGAACAGGGTTCTTCTCCTCGCTGATCCGAGCGCATAAAGCTGTCACCATTTGACGTTCGTGCTGGGTCATTGCGTCTCCTCGAATGTCACTCTTTCTTTGCACGCACACCGCCCATCAGGAACTGGTGTTCTATGAAAACACGGAGACCTAACCCTCGGTTTTACAATGTCCGAAGAGCAAAGAGTTCTTTGTCCGGTGAATGCTGTAGAACTGCCTACAGATTGCGCGGCATCCTACAAATGCTAGCTTCCGTGTAATGCTTACATCAAGACTCAATGCCTCCCCCGCAACGCAGAATCGAGGACCGAATACGCGAACTTTGTGTGAAAGCAGTGACCTCTAATGAGGCTGATCTGGAACCGGCTCTGCAAGAGTTATCACAACTCCTCCGTGGGACCATTCAGCACATGAGGGAGAGTGCAACGAGATTGTTGGTCGAGGGGAATTCCTTGTCGGAGCCTAGACGAAGAGCAAACGATAACGAGGTGTGAATCCATCATCTTTCTTGTTCGGGTTCACTTTCAGATTATTCTCATACTTCTCTGCTAACCTCTCTTGGCTCGCATGTGGGCAGTTGTCAACGTCGTGCGCCTCATTGCTCCGACCTTATCTTTTTGCATTCACTATCATCGACTACTTCGCACGAAACAAGGATTGATTTCGCGGTTCGGGAGGATTAAGCCGTACGCCGGCCCTTGCGAACGAGATTCAAGCCACTACTGGAACCGGCTGCTCGGACTGCTTCCGGAACGAGGCAATCATTAGGGGCGGAAGGAACTTGCCGGGCTTTATTCCGCGTCTTGATCTTTCCGTGTCACTCGCGCACTGCATCTTAATTCCATGATTGCAGGGAACCCGAACACCGGGCGAAGGATGGTAACTCTATTGGTCGCGGTCGTGTTGGCAGCAATTGCCGTTACAGCCATTCTCGCGCTACGTAAAATTCGAGCACCGCTAAACCATATGCCGCTCCATCCGTCAATGCTTAGTCTCCGAGCGTCTCGCTGCATCACACTCCCGTAAGAAGTCGCGCTTTCTCCTGTATCAAAGGCGGGGAGCATTGTCTCTTCCCCCCAGATAGAGGTCGTATGAGTAGTATCGAAGTCCGGTGTCCGCATTGCGGCGGTCATCTTCCTTCGCGCAGCTGCGGAGAGCGTTCCTTTCGCACCTTCGTCTGTGCACCTCCGCAGATTGCCGGGATTTCGCCCAATCCGCCTTCCTGGGGAGACGAAAGCTTGCCTAGGGTTGCATTTGATCGTCGAAGTGTGATGATTGCTGCGATCGTTCCATTCCGAGGCTGGCGAGTGCCCGTTTCGCCGCGTGATAGCCGCACATTCCGTGCACCCCGGCACCCGGCGGAGTCGATGACGAGCATACGAAGATATTGCGCGCCGAAGTCGCATACAGTCTCCACGTCGGACGAAACAGTAACTGGCGAAGGTCGATGGCCCCTCCTGCTATGTCCCCTCCCACGAGATTCGAATCCATGCCTTCGAGACTTGCGGGCGACAGGACGTGGCGAGCCAAAACAATGTCGCGAAATCCCGGAGCAAAACGCTCAATCTGACTTTCGAGTCGAGGCAACATGTCGAACGTCGAGCCATTTGGAACATGACAATAGGCCCATGCGGTGTGCTTCCCGGCTGGTGCGCGCGAACGATCGAATAAAGTAGGCTGCGCGAGTAAAACGAATGGCCGCTCGGGGTGCTCGCCCTTCCGAACGGCCTTTTCTGATGCCGCGATTTCGTCAAAGGTACCGCCCAAATGCAGCGTAGCAGCACGCAAACACTCAGGCGCTTTCCAAGGAATCGGCGCGCTTAGAGCGTAGTCGACTTTGAAGACACCCGGGCCATATCTATATTTGTTTAATTGCCTCATGTACCGGTCAGATAGCTGCTGACCGGCTATCGCGAGAAGTTGTTTTGGAGTCAGGTCACAAAGCACTAAGTCGTATCCTGAGAGCGCATCGAGCGACTTAATCCGAGCAGAAGTCTTCACCTCTCCGCCGAGCTTGGCGAGATAACAACAGAGAGCGTTCGTGATCGATTGCGATCCCCCACACGCGATCGGCCAGCCGACAACGTGTGCTGGCGCTGCCATGAGCATGGCAAATGCGCCGGTTAAGGGCTCATCCATAGAAAGGAACGAGTGCCCGGCAAGACCAGCGAACAACGCCCGAGTTCGATCGCTCTTGAAACGGTTCGCAACAATTCTTGCGGGGAACAATGCGTTCATTCCGAAGCGGGCCAGGAGCCAGGGATGCCTCGGAATCTTTAAGATCGGCCCCAGCACTTCTGGAGCAAATTCGCTCCAATGCTTCACCAGCGGCTCAATGAGGTTACGCCAAGGACGGCCATCAGCTCCAAGCATCTCCTCCGCGGCTCCCAAGTCCTGTTCCAATACAACTGCGGCGCCATTGTCGAGGGGATGAGCAAGTGGCGTCGGCGAACATACCCATTCCAAACCGTAATCGTGGAGAGGCAGCGTTGAAAAGAAAGGCGAACCTGCGCCCAGCGGATACACCGCCGATCCGAAATCGTGGATGAACCCGGGCAGCGTCAGTTCCATACTTCGCGTCGCGCCACCCGGAATACGTTCGGCTTCAAATACTTCAACCGGCAGTCCCGATTGCGCAAGAACGATAGCAGCTGAAAGCCCGTTCGGCCCAGATCCAATTACACACGCTTTGAGGCCGCTTGCCATAACACTCGATTTACGTGCCGACCTGATCCACCAAACTGTCGACTCTACTCCCTCAGTTGCACTTCATCCCATTCGAGAGCCCTGATCTCACCATTCGGGGTTCTTTCCACGGTCGGCGCGTACTGCCCCAGCAGTTGTCGCCTCCACCACGTCCCTGTCCTGCGCTTCTCTTCCATCGAAGTAAACCAATATTGCCAGAGGACAGTCCGGATTTCGCGTGGCGGTGCATGCGGGAACGGGTTGTCCGCGAATAGCTGCAGTACATCCTTGTCGTTCGAGAGTAGGCGGACAATCGTGTTCGGCACGATGGGATATTCGCGCCACGATCCCAGCGAGGCAAACCACAAATTCCAATCGAAGCGCGGCTGATACGGTGCATAGATGCGCGGCGGCTGGTCCAACTCCTGAGGCTTATAGCGAAAGAGATAAGGTCTCCAGTTTTTTCCGTCGTCAGAGCCTTGAAATTCAATCTCGTACCTCCCGCGCGTCATGACAGCAAACAGTCCATAGCGGTTGGCAATTCGGAATGGCTCTAGCGCCACAATAGGTAAGGTTGGCAGACGATAGCTTGCCAGCATCAGCGCTGTAGCCGTGTAAAAAATCGACGAAAGCATGGCCGCACTCGCAGCCAATCCCATCGCACTCCAAACTCGGCCGAGCTTCTCTCGCCATTTCCATTCAGTAGGTGCACCTTGACAGAAGGTTGCGACCACGTCTGTGTTTTCCCGTCCGGTTGGAACAAGTTTTTGAAGAAATCGGTCGTCGAGTAAGAGCACTCCCAGCGCAAGGACCAGGTAATTCAGGAAGGTGTAATTCGCTGTCAGGATCACCCCAATTTCCCAAGGGGTCACAATGAAGAAACACACAATGCGCCAGCGACGCGGCAGGAGGAACATCCAGACCACGCCGAGTTCCATCGCCAGGGTGGCGTAGACGGTGGCCGCATGGAACCAGTGCGGACAATGTTGAACGTACCAGCCGATCCATGTTGGCAGCGGGCCGTTCTGGTAATACTCATCCATCGCCGTAAAGTTGCGCCACTGGACGTCGCCACTCAGGATTTTTGCCATCCCTGATTCGAAATAGATTCGAAACCATTCCCACTGCAGGAGGAAATGACTTGCGCGTGACGCAGGGTGCGTAAGGCCTAAACCGGGCCGCAGTCCGGGAGGTGCAAAAAACAACGAGATGAATCCAGCTTCCAGCAGCATCCCATCGGATTGATAACCGGAAAAATCCTGGGCAGCGCTGACGAACGACAGAAAACAAACGAAGCAGATTGCCAGCATCCCGCGCGGCCACAGGTTTAGGAGCAACAGCACTGACGCGATCATTCCTACCCAGCACAGCGCGTCTAACATTCCCGATCCACTCGAGCACCACAGTACTGTCGGCGCGTACCAAACTCCCCGCCAGTGTCCGATCGTGCGGGCAACGGCTTCAAGATAAGGTCCGGCGGGCAGAATTCCCTCTGGGCCGATCAAACCCCGTATTTGAAATACCAGTGGAAAGAACGCGGAAAAGTAAATTCCGCCGAGAGAACGCAGAAACAGCCAACGCGCGATTTCCCGTTTGGGCTCCCCTTTCCTCGGAGCAAACAGCCATCGAAAAGCCGGCAGCGGACACCTGCCCATAATGCTGCAATTATAGGGGTACGGTTGATCAGCCAACTCAATTTGAAGACTTAGATTCTTGCGCGGGTGATTCCAGTTGCGGGGATCATTTCACTGACGACTAGAAGTCCTTCCACGATCAGTCCCTGCTGGCTGATTAGGAGCGCTGGATCCGGCGGACGAGACTTGCCGCGAGTACGAACGAGTAATCGGTCCGAACTATCTGAAACAGATCCGGACAGCAGCAAAACAATTTTCCACGAAGCTTCTTTCCATCCATTCCAGAGTTGCTGAATGGCAAGAACGACCCTGAGCAACCATGCCAAGATCTTCGAGCGCCATCCCTGCGAAGGTCATCGCCAAAACGAGTGTCAAGCCCGCTTCCGCATGGTTGTCGAAAGCCATTTTTCGTAGCTCTGGAAATTGCCACAGAAGACCGACGAACCATGTGCTTAAAGCTATTGCACGGGGAAGGTGAAAAGTTACAAGCGGTCTGAAAACCTCGGAGGTAAACGCGGAAAACAGTTTCGGCATGGTCGCGGCCTCGTGAAAATTGTCTGTCGATGTGGTCGCTCGCGACTAGCAGTCTTTGTCAGCCGGATTACGGACGTAACCGCGCCGACTGCTGGTGATCACAGAATGCGGATGCTTCATGGAGTCAGCCGGGACGATCCTGCTGCACAAGAGGAAGTGAAGGATGGATCGATATACCTCCCGCTGATTCGCTAACGATTGAGTCTTAGCAGCCGGTAGAAGCGTTTCGAGCACGGCATGCTCACTGCCGCATGCCGAATGATACACTCCACTTTGTGCAGGACCTTTCGACTCTTCATAGTCCCGTCGGTACGATGTTCAACCCACAGCTAAATAGGGATCCTGGTTGTTTTCATCTGACCGAGGATCAGTTCAACTTTTTTCATGAACACGGATACGTGACTAGAGTTCGAGTCCTCATCGACGAACAAGTAGAAATCCTGCGAAAAGAATTGGCCGACCTCACTGACCCAAAGCATCCCGCGCACGACCTTTTTTATGAATATCACTCGAACGAGTCACAAGCCGCCCACCACATTCTGTTCCATGCATTAGGCGCGTGGCGGATCACGGCGGGTTTCCACGACCTGCTGTGGAACCCGGCATTCACAATTCCGGCGTCACAGTTGCTTGGCGGCCCGGTGCGCTTTTGGCATGACCAGCTGTTCTGTAAGCCCGCGCATCACGGGGGTGTCGTCGCTTGGCATCAGGATTACTCCTACTGGACGCGCACGCAACCACTGGCACATCTGACGTGCTGGATTGGCTTAGACGATTCCACCCGCGAGAACGGATGTCTGCAGTACATTCCGGGAAGCCACCGTTGGCCGGATTTGCCGATCACGGGATTGGCGGGCGATATGGAGGCTATCTACGCAGTGTTGAATGCTGAACAGCGTCGGCAATTCGATGCAGCAGTCGCGGTGGAATTAAAAAAGGGTGAGGCTTCGTTCCATCATCCTCGTCTGGTACACGGATCATTTGCCAATCACTCTGACCGTGCCCGCCGGGCAACAGTCGTCAATGTGATGCGGGATGGCGTGCGCTCTGCCACAAACGAGCCTCTGCTTCACGGCATACCTGTAATTCCAGCGGGAGAGAAGATCGAGGGCCAGTTTTTCCCGTTGCTCTAATTGCTCATCGATTTTGCGCTGGATTTTTGAATCTGACGAGTCTACGAACAAAGTCTCCCGGTCCGGGTCAATGTAATAGAGATTTATCGCCACTCGCGGTTTCCAACCTGGGCTCGCTTTGAATCCGTTCGGGTCAGGAACTCGGTCCGACCCAGCCATCTCTTCGATCACCAACTGCGATCAAGATTCCCTTAATTTGAACTCCCTCGCGAAAAGAGCGCGGGACGCCCGTTCATTACACCGGCGAAGGGTATTCGACCGTGTAAAGCAGGCTGGGGTTGCGATTTCTTCAGACCAATTAATACCGCTTCAGACTAGCTCCATGGACGTTTTTTCGTTTCGGACGCATGATCGCGAACACTTCCCCTTCAAGGGATTGCGAGTGGGCCATTTTCAGGAAGAACATTCACTTTTCCCAAGAACAGCGTTAACAAGAAGAAAGAAGTAGCAAGTTCACCCAGGGTTAGGGGAGAAGAGCCATGGCAATGCAGTTTCAAGATTTCGACAGCTACTACCTGGATCGGCTTGGTTCCGGCGATTTCAGCACCCAACAGCATTTCGTTGCTTACTTCGGCGAACTGATTCGGCTGAAGGCGGGCAAGCGTTTGCGCTCACTTGCGGCAATCGAAGATGTTCGGCAAGAGACCCTCACCCGTGTCCTGCGGTTTCTCGCCGAACAACGCGTCCATCAACCGCAACGCCTCGGGGCCTTCGTCAATTCTGTGTGCAACAACGTAATACATGAGCATCATCGATTGCAGAGCCGAGAGCTTTCAGCTGACGCCGGAGTCGTCGATGCCATTCCCGATCCAACGATTAGTGCCCCCGAAGCCATCGCCCAGCGGCAAATGCAACAAAAGATTCGGCACATTCTCGACGAACTCCCGGAAAAAGATCGTTGCCTGTTGAAGGCTCTGTTCCTTGAGGAGCGGAGTAGAGATGAGGTGTGCCGCGATTTTGGTGTAACCCGTGACTACCTCAGAGTTCTTGTTCATCGCGCCAAACAATCCTTCAAGTTGCACTATTTGCGAGCAACGCAAAACATACCAGCACGGATATGCTGTGCACGGGTAGGCTCGATCCTCGAGGACCAGCGGACTCACCGCAACCAAGCATTCCCAGTTGTTCATGGCCGTAACACTATAGTTATAGTTCGTTCTCCCGTCAGTGCGGTCATCAGTCGTACCTATAAACCGGCAAAAGTGTACTCACAGGCACCCGCGGAATGGCAGGACGATACGGAAAGCTGATCCCGTGCGGCTTACCACAAAAGAAGTCGGCCTACCAAATGGGTGATGAGGGTAATCGGGATTTTTCGCCAACAACTCTTCTGAGATGCGCCCAAGTCCAAGGCTTTCATTGACTTGTCCTCCTATCACGTCCTACGATACTGCGACCCCATGATTGGTCAGACTATCTCGCACTACCGCATTTTCGAGAACCTCGGAACCGCATCCACAGTTCGACGATTGGCGCGATCGACGCGGACGCCGTTCGAAGATCCAGAGTCGCAACCGGAGCGGAAAATTCGCTGCAGTTCCGCAGAAAACGGTATCAGTGGTAGCAGTGCCAGTTTGGGGGAAACGAACTAGATCACTTCGCTGGTGTAACCGTGATGTTCCGAAAAGCAACGTGGCCAGCCTCACCACCCTGCAGATAGATCGGTCCGGGTAGTGCTTCGTGACTATCCAGAGCCCCGCCTGTGATGCCCGGAATTTCCTGCTTGTCAATGATGGTCTGGCCATTTTGCACAACGGTGACCAGTCGTCCTACGAGCGTGATCTCGTAGGTCTGCCATTCTCCCGGCCTCCGAGGCTGTTCAGGCGACGGGGCCAAGAAGCCATACACGCCTCCGGTGCGCATCGTGGGCCCTTCTGCCTGCGGATCGTCTTCGATCTGGAGCTCGTAGCGGCCGCGTAGGTAGACTCCGCTATTCGATCCCGGTGCGCAATTGAATTCGACGTGTAACTTGAAATCTTCCAACTTGGCATTGCTGATAAGTTCAGGACCATGTCCGGGACTCACCAGTGTTCCATTTTCGACCTTCCAGGTCGGCGTCGCGCTCGGATCGCTCATCTTCCAGCCGCTCAGATCCTTGCCATTGAACAACTGTATCGGCTTCCCCCATTTCGGGGCGCTCGTTCCCTTTAGGGATGGCGCTCTTTCTCCCGTCCATTGCCACGGAGTTCCATCGGGCCCGGTCGTTGTCCCCATCAGGGTCTTCCCAGATAGCCTGCCCTCAAAGACCATGTCGTCTTTCCTGTCTTCCTCCTCCTTGGGAGAGACGAACGTGATTCGGCCATTCGAGATCTCAATTTTCGGAAGCGGTCGCGCGTGTCCCCAGCGGCTTACCATGCGAGCTCTGGGTTGACCCTCTTCCTGGGTTATCTCCACCCAGGAGGGATATTCGCGAAGTGGAGTCTTCAGCGTCAAATCCCAACGTCCCAGAAAAGACTGAACCGACACCGCTGTGTCAGCAGAGGTCTTCTGCCCTGAAAACACCCGCATAGAAAGCATCAGGACCAACGTTGTTAGCGCGAATGCGGTCCGCCGAAGACTCACGTTGCCAAGAGTGCTTTTCACGTATGCCACGAATCCTCTCTTCAGCAAGGGATTGTAATTTATCACTTGACTTGGGCAGTCACCGCATTTGGCTGCCGCGGACATGGGGTGTCGCGTGAAATTCCACGGGTGAGCTGCGGCACCGAGTTGGGCTGGCAGCAAGTTGTCGATTCGTCTTATTTTCACCGAAGATAATGGCAAGCGAGACTGGCATCAAGCCGAGGAGGGGAGAAGGAAAGACATGGTCCCAGAGCGCCCCCCTGCTTCCGGCCAGCAGACACTCGTCTATGGTGGCGCACTCGTCTCGCAAAGACCCGGAACTTATTCGACTCCTTTAAGAGCTTGGTTCAGGCCAACAATGTCAGCCCCGAGATCCTTACCGTCCGTGCCACGGTTCTTATAGGGACTAATTGGTCGGAGTTGGTAGTTTCCTCCGACATAAGATCGAAAACCGACGTCTGGCATGTCCTCCACATACAGGTTGCCGTCCGGCCATGACGACGGCGGATAATGAGACGGGTCGGCGATCAAAGCGTTGTTCGTGAATTTGAATGAAGTGAAGCAGTTCTTCAGGCTTACAACCGGAACGTTCGCGTACGCACAACTCGCAGAGCCAAGGCCGATACCCCATACCGGATGTTTGCCGGTTGCGACGAGGTTGTTGATAAACACAAAGCCGTACATCTCGGGATTTGACGTCAAGTTGTTCAGGGACAGCATGCCCGCTTCCGGATCGGGGAAGCCGGTGATGTGACTTATATTGACTGTATGCAGAGGGTTACGCGGCCATGAGTTCCCCAGCTCGAACAACCTGCCTGCGCCAACGTATTTTTGACTGATGTCATCCAGGACAATATCGTGAATGCTGAAACGGGCGCCTGCTTTGGCAGGGGCGCCGCCGCCGTCTTTTCCTCCAGCCGAAAGGGCGGTATTTATTGCGATCCCACCGCCTGCGTGGGAGATGCGAGTGTACCGAATTGTGATGTCAGTGACCTCACAAATCGGACAGACGTTTCCGAGCTTGGTGCGTTGGTTCTTGGGGGTAAGGAGTATGGCAGTTCCCAATTCACTGAAGCCGCCCCAGACGTTTTCGATCAGATTGTTTTCTGCGAGGAGGCGAACAGCATTCTTAAGTTCCATGGCGTGCCTGACGATGAAAGGGTTACCCGAAGGCCCCCCCTGAAATGGCGAGTTTCCCTTCATCCATTGCCACGGCTTAAAAAAATGGTTGAAGCGAATCGTGATGTCGGCAGGAGTCGTGCTCGCCGTTCCCCCTCCGAACATGATGGCTTGGCCTGACGCCTCCAGAAAGTTGTTCTCAATCTTGTACGGACCATCCTGATGATGGCCTGTACCTCCGCTCACCGCGTGCGCTTCGAGGCACGCTCCCGTTATAGCGGTACAGTGAAAATCGCTGAAGTAAGAGTCCACGATGCCAACGGATTTCATGCCAGAGAGCCTGAAACCAACACGAGTCTCATCCTGCGCGGACCCATGCAACCAGCTCCGATCCAAAACGATGTCATGCGCCTGGCCTCCGGGTTTGAGCGCGATCAGAACGATTGCGCTCTTGCTCCCTTCCATCCGTACAATTTCTAATCCCATCAGCCGATAGTGATTGGCGCCAGACTGGAAAATCACCGGACCCACGACGGAACGGGCAACAAGCCTTGCAAGTGCGTTGGTGGGATTTGCGCATGAGAACCGCGGACGGCCAACGAGCGACGCCACGCCCGCATAACACGGAGTAACACGGTTTCCCTCTGGCGGAAGAGCACTGTCCGGAGCACTCGTGCGCACGATCACCCAGTGCTGGTTATCACAATGCAATGCAGGAAATCGAAATGTTCCGGTGAAAGTTGCACCAGCTTGCAGTTTGATGATGTCACCACACTGGGCGCTGTCCAACGCCGCTTGCAGATCGCCGCCTGCCTCTACAGTGATCACGGATCCTTGGGCGGGTGTATCCGTGATCGACGTGGCAACAGTCGCAATCGGCAATCGTGCTGGACCATCGAACCCCGTGGCTGGAGCAACGCTGACGCTGAAATTACGGCTGGCAGTGTTACTCTCAGCATCCGTGACCGTGACGCTAAAGTTAAAGGTGCCCGCGCGTTCCGGTGTGCCGACGAAATTCCCGTTCCCATTCATCGCGACTCCTGGAGGAATGGTGCCCGCGGAGATCTTCCACCTGTACGGACTGGCACCAGCGGACGCGTTGAATGCTTCGCTGTAGATGTTTCCTTGCTGGCCATAGGGTAGGCTCGCATTGGTGATTTGTAGTTGCGCACCTTGGCCGAACAGGCACACAGACGCAATCGGAATAACCAAGAGCAGGAGCACAAGACGGTGGGACATGTCGGACCTCCCGAAGCGGCGCGCTGGAGAGCCGGGAATTTTACCACGAACAGGTACAACCATGGAAGGAAGAAAAACGCAATCACCCCAACTCGAGAGGACACATGATAGTAGGTCATCTCTAGGCTTCGCGTGTTCTGCACCGCTCTTTCATTCTCAAGAGGAATGGTGGGGTCGGACGTGGGACACAGTTAATTTGTTCAATTGATTCGTAAAACCTCTTGCGTTTGGTCAATCGAATGCCACTTTGCAATCGTGGGTTCCTTATCCTGATCGCCGTCCTTGCGATGGAGGCAGGCATCGACCCTCGGACCTGGTTCGCCTTCGTCCTCTTGAGCACTCTCGTGGGTTCGCGCCCACTCACCTTTTGCAGCCCACCAGAGAGCGATCAGCGCACGACAGACGCCGTTGGGCGGCTTATCGTAGCTGAGCGATCGCTTGAATTCCTCGAATGTCATCTGACAGGTGATTCGGCGTGGAGGCCGTGTCGAATCATAACTGGCCGCTTAACGGCTGCAGGGTTTACGCTGCTTAGATCAGGAATCGTTCTATTGCGGCGGCTCCTGAAATGCCAACTCCATGCGCAAGTTGGCCCTGCTCGGCTGGGGCTGACCCATCTGGGCTAAAAAGGCCCAACGCCTCCTCCCCCAAGCAGGCGTTGGACCTTACCCCCTCAATATCGCTTGCCACTGAGCCGGAAAGTGTACTCCGGGACAAAAAAGAATGCTATGGGACTAAAGTGCCCCGATGCGCTGGCCATCGACCTTCCTGATCTAAGGGGCAAATGAGTAGTATGGAATCGTATTAAAGTGGATGAAGAAATGGTATCTCATGTACAATCTAGAGATTCTCTCTCACCGTAGCGCTCAGCGGTCCTGCAAGACGCGATGGGGAAGGCAAGCCCTTGCAGGACCGGAGCGCGGACGAGTGGCAGCGACAAGATACCTCACGGACTCTTTCACATCGCCGACCGTCCCGACAGTGAGCAACGCAGGCTGTTTGTCGGTCGTAATCCAACGGACGAGCCGATAACTTTTGGCTCGCTTGGGTCGATCAACACACTATTGGGAGTCTGGACAGTTGGCGGGTGATTGGGGTCCGATTTTCCAGCGATCGCGTCTTCTAAAAATTCTTGTTCTGCCCCGCGCAATTCAGACGTTCCACCCCACCCACTGCGTCACTTCCCAAAGCCTCAGACCGGAGCGCAGTCCATCTAACACTTGTTCGGAATTTAAGCTCGATCAAAGTCGGGATTCCCATCCGGAGGGCCTGGGGAGTCCGATGAAAGTCGCCTCACAGTTTCGCTCCGCCGCGAACCGGTATACCATGGTGCCGTTTTCGAGATGGAGGAAGAGCTCTGACTAAGATGACTAAGAGAATGTTTATCAGGCTGCTGGCTGCCATCGTTGCGGCTCCGGTCATAATGCGCTTGCTGGCTTGGGCGGGAGGGGAAAGACTGAAAAACTGGGCGGGTAATCTCGAGTACAGCACCGACCGCCTGTACGCTGCCACATCGCTGCAACAGGTGCAAGACCATGTGAAGAGCGAAAACAGGCTGAAGGCATTAGGCACGCGTCATTGCTTCAACAGTATTGCGGACAGCAAGGACGGGTTCCTGTCTCTGAAGGCGATGAATGATGTGATTGCGATTGATCCGGCAGCCCGTAGGGTGACCGTGGCTGCGGGAATTACGTATGGCCAGTTGTGCCCTTACCTTGAGGGTAAGGGTTTTGCACTGCACAACCTCGCGTCCTTGCCACACATATCGGTGGTCGGAGCGTGCGCTACAGCTACGCACGGCTCGGGCGAGAAGAATGGGAATCTCTCCACGGCGGTTTCGGGACTGCAAATGGTAACGGCATCTGGCGACGTGCTCAAGCTGTCGCGCGAACGCGACGAGGAGACGTTTCGAGGGGCAGTCGTCGGACTGGGAGCGCTAGGTGTGATCACTGAGATCACACTTGAGATTCAGCCCACCTTCACGATGCGCCAGTATGTTTACGAGAACCTGCCGCTCAGCGCGTTGAAAGATCATTTCGATGAGATTGAGTCCAGCGCGTACAGTGTGAGCCTGTTTACGGATTGGCAGAAACAACGCATCAATGAGGTTTGGATCAAGAGCCGAGTCGAGCCAGGAGCGGCATTTGACTCTACCCCTGACTTTTTTGGTGCGAAGCGCGCGACTCGCAACCTGCACCCAATCGCAGAACTCTCGGCGGAGAATTGTACCGAGCAGATGGGCGTGCTTGGTCCTTGGTACGAGCGCCTCCCCCATTTTCGTATGGGCTTTACGCCGAGCGCCGGCAAGGAACTGCAGTCGGAGTACTTTGTTCCGCGACAGCATGCTGTTGAAGCGATCCTCGCGGTAGAACGACTGCGTGATCAGGTGAGTCCGCACTTACTGATTTCCGAAATTCGGGCGATCGCGGCAGATCAACTGTGGATGAGTCCGTGCTACGAACAACGCAGTGTTGCCATTCACTTCACGTGGAGGCAGGACTGGCCTGTTGTGAGCAAACTGTTGCCGATAATTGAGAAAGAACTTGCCCCGTTTCATCCCCGGCCACATTGGGGAAAGCTGTCTACCATGTCTCCGACGGCATTGAAGGATGCTTACAAGCGGATGCCAGACTTTCTTGGGCTTTGCAGGAAGTACGACCCGCGCGGGAAGTTCCGCAACGAGTTCCTGAACAAGAACATTTTCGGCGACTAACGGAGCGCCCAAGCCTGATACGTGATTTTGCGCGCTCAAGGATGCAGCTGCTGCAGGTAACATAATAGTCTCTGTGATTCCCTGAATGACCGCCAATGGCGAGTGACGTGCTCCTGCCTGAACGGTAATAAACGCTTGTGCTTTCCGAACGGCCGATTCCCGTGTCTTCGTCCCGGAAGTCTCCAGAAGCGGGCCTAGAGTGAGTTGGCTGGATTGGTACCGTAAAGTCCTAGCGCAAGTCGGCTTCTGGGACGTGTTGATTACGGAGTAGACTGCTCGACGACAGACAAAAGCCTCTGTCGTTTCACTCAAATTCGCCCTGACCCCTTGGTCGGGGCGTTTTAATCTCTGGCCAGTGAGAACACCCGCACGAAAGTGGAATGTGGTGCACGCATCAGTTTGTGTAGCATCGTCAAGGTATGGACCATGGCGATGCCAATGCCAGATAACGTCGGATTCAAGATTCTAAAATGGAGAGACCGGACGCCGCTGCTGGCAGGATGCGAGCGATGTCAGTTGAAATTCATAACCCCAGCGCCGATGCTGAGGGATGATCCACAGGCAGTGGAGTATTACCTTAGGGAGAAATACGCGTACCACGCCTGCCACCTTCCTGAGTCGTCCAAAACTCGCTCAAGGGTATTCGGCCGATAGTCCTGCTCTCACGGGCTGAAAATTACGTCCTGATACGCTTTTTAAACGATGACACCCCGAAGATCGCAACCAGATGATGGAACTTCGCAGGCGGATTCATTGAGAGACCGAGCCCACTGGCCCTCTGGATGACAGAACTCAATGAACTGATACAGCGGAAGGTAGAAGAATTGAAAAGAACTCGTGCGGGTTAGCGGGCGATCCGGGACGGGTGAGATTACATCATCTGCCAATCTGCGAAGATGATGCGGCCAGTGGCCTTGACGTAGCCTGCATGGCCTCAAATCGCCAAGCAATCAATTCGAGCAGCGTTTCCACGGCCAAGCCCGAGTCTAGAAGCTGAATCATTTGTTCGAGGCTAAACCCCGCCTGTTCGCCAGCAACGGCCAGTTTGTTTATGGCTGCTACCTGAGATGTCCGCATATTCCCACCTGCCTACCACAGAATTGTGGCGAGGATCGCGCGCGGGCGAAAGCTGGTCTGTGATTAGAATCACATCGGTTTGTGAGGAGGTTCGGCAAGGCGACCCGCTGTGTGGAAAACTTAGGGCGTCAGTCGAGAATGCGGACTGGTTGGTGGCCAAAATTATTGACTCAGCTTCCGCTTGATGTCGGCGATCCGCGACTCGGCTTCTTCGATCAGAGCCTCAAGCATTACCCTTCCGAGGCCATGACCCACATAGTCGCGCATCTGTTTCATGCCTAACAAATTCGATTCCATTTGCGCGAGGCATTCCAACACGGCTGCCAAGGAATCGAAGCGGCCCGACATGTACGGCACCTGACCAGAGGACAAGAAAGGGATAAAATTAATGGTGCGATCCATTGGATGCCGCCAACCGCGTCCCCTTGTCCGTCACTACGCAACTCCGGTAAAAAATCGCCTCGACCTCAATCTCCCATGCCTTGAATAGCCATTCCGGTGCATAGCATCGATTCCGGTTGAGTTCGCACCAACGCTTTAGCTGGGGTGATGCGATGTACAGTGCTTTTGACAGTCCTAGCCGTTCGACCTGCAATTCGAACTGCGTCACCATAACGGGGAGGACCGGGATCGCCTTACCCCAGTTCGGACTTCCACGCCCCCGCTTCGTACCCGGCAGCACGAAAGGTCTGGTCATCGGAGTGAACTCGCAACGCTGGAAGATGCATTGTTGCATTAAGAGAATGGGTGGAGTGAAGTACGAGAAGCTCGTGTGCCACGATAGACCCTCATTTCCGCACAATCAATCGGGCCTTTGGAGATGTCGAGGAGAATGCGCTTGCCGATAGCTTAAACCTTGCGGGACGTTATGCAAGCCCAAAATGGAGCAGACGCGCAGCCGTCTGGAGCCCCTTGTTCAATCCAGAATCCGGCTCAGAACGTGGTATCCGGTTGCGACCACCCCGAAGCAGATGATCGTGCCGAGGAACGCTAGTGCCGGAACTTGGGCCCACCAAACACCGTTGTCTGCCGCAAAGGAGATCGCGGGCAGCCAGTACCCGAGGAAGTCGGAGAACTGGTCCAAGACACAGGTGACGAGGATGTACAGACCCGCCGCAGTCCAGACCATGTATCCGATCTTTTTCACTCTCCGAAGATAGCCGTCCGGATCGTGGGCCGCATCGGCCAACATTGGTAATCCGAGGCGAGATTCAGGACTTGTCCGTTCGTTACGAACTGACTTACTTTCATCTTTCTTAAGAGCCTCAGCTTTAAGTCTCGCCGCTTGATGTGCGTCTTCCTGGTGCATTCGACAAGATCGGAATGCGCTCGCTTCGGCTTCACATCCGCAGTTCTCGAATGCGATGACGGTTCCGTCACGGTCTGTTCGGACCGTCACGCGACTGTATTTCATTGTCTGGAAGCGTGTCCCCACTGTTGGTTCATCAAGTTTGCTTGAGTTTAGTGGAGAGTGGACAGTGGAAGATAAGGATTTCAACAGCAAGTTCAGAACTCCGGATTGCGCTGGAAAGACCTTAAATACATATTCGTCCTAACGGCGAACCCGATCAAGAGCTTGGAAATCCGGAGACGTTACCAAAGTAACCGCGCCTAGTCCAGCGTCGAATCACATCCTTTTCCCAGACAGTAAGGCCCCCACTCCCTAGCGATTGGTTCTATCTAGGAGTCCCCGTCGGTCCTATACAGGGCGAGCAAAAATAGGAGATAGCAGACCGGGGTTTTGTTGTTTTTTCGCCCGCAACTCAGGCCGTATATTTCATTGCACAGCGATATACTGGCTCCGCATCATGTGGCTGACCAGAGGCGAGACCCGAAATGATCAGGAAACACTGGACCCCCGATCAGTGGATGCGGATCGGGTTCACTGTGTTGGTCCTCGTCGGCGTGATCTGCACCTTGCTCATCGTCGTAGCCAGGTTGAGATAAACCTCTCGAGAAGTTGTAAATGATGCCCGGCGATCACCTGCTCCGTCACGATCACGAAGGCGTTACACTTAGCGGCAAACCGTATTCACTTCGTCCAATAGGGCGTATCGCTTCCCATGGACCGACTTGGGCCACATCGCAGTAAGTCTCCTCTCCAGCGGATTCCGCGTCGTGTCTGGCATATTGCATCCACGGTGTTGGCCGTAACTTCTGTCCTTCTCTTTGTCGCTGCCTTGCTCGCCAACCTGCAAAGGTCTTATATCGTCTTGGTGCTGTCGGTGGGCTTCGCGGCGGCGGCATTTGCCCTGGTCTTTCTTCTCACCGGGTTCTCCCGCCAGTTGCATCGGGAACAACAGGAAACCACCAGCGATCTTCAGGAAACAAGGCATGAATTCCAGCAGATGGCTGACAATATCCAGGAAGTCTTCTGGACCATCGACGCCGGGACTAAGAACGCGATCTATGTAAATCAGGCCTACGAGGCCATCACCGGGCGTTCGCTCCGCTCGCTGACAGAAAACCCGGTTTCGTACCAAGAGATCATTCATCCTGCCGACCGGACGCATGTCTTGGCAAAGCTCGAGGAAGCAAACCGGAGCGGACCGTTCAACGAAAAGTTTCGGATCGTCAGGCCGGAAGGTGAAGTGCGCTGGGTCTGGGTACGCGGCTTTCCGGTGAGGGATGCTGACGGCGTTATTACGCGACTGGTTGGCACAGCCCTTGAAATTACTGCCGAGAAAGAGGCGGAAGAGCGTATCGCACAGAACCTGTCACTGGCCCAGTCGGCGTGGGCCGAAGCCGATGCCCTGCGAACGGCCACCATGGGCCTCACCCAAGACCTTCGCATGGACTTCGTACTCGGCGCTCTTCTGCAATCCCTGGCCGATTTGATACCGTACACCTGCGCCCGCGTTCTGATTCCCGAAGGCGGCCCCCACGTGCTCTCGCTCGGTGAAAGATTATGTCCCGACAATTCCGCAGCGCGTGCGGACTCTCCGCTCACCCTTAATGCCGACGACTGTCCGTACCTGAAGGGCATCCTGGCCAACGGGAAGAGCGTGCTGATTTCCGATACCAGCCAGGAAGAGTCATGGTCAACTTTTGCAGCGCACGGTCATCTGCGCTCCTGGCTGAGCGTGCCACTGGTCGCCTCAGGCCAGTACCTGGGATTCCTCTCCATTGGCCACACCGAACCCAACCGCTTCACCCAAGATCATCTTCGGCGAGCCGAGTTGCTCGCCATCCCTGCCGCGGCGGCCATCCAGAACTCCCGGCTTTATGAGCGTGCGGCGATTTATGGAGAGGAACTGGAACGACGGGTAAAGGACCTCTGCCAGGCGCAGGCAGCGCTGATCGAGTCCGAGGAAGCGCGCCGCGTCTCCGAGGAGAGATTCCAGAAGGTATTTCGTTCGAGCCCGATCCCTTTTTCCATCACCACAGTCTCGGAGGGCCGGTTTGTCGACGTAAATCGCGCCTTCGAGCAGCGTTACGGTTATTGCAGGAAAGAACTGCTCGGCCGTACCGTCGATGAATTGAAGATCTGGGAGGATCTGAAAGACCGGGCGTTTATGATCGCGCAACTCCAGCGTGGCCCCGTCCGCAATGTCATCACCCGCCTCCGGACCAAGTCTGGCGAGATCATGATCACCACCTGTTCCGCAGACAAGATTCAGTTCGATGGTCAGGCCTGCATTCTCGCCGTGTCAGAAAGCCTGCCGGAAAACGATCGCCTGAACAACTGAGCCATCTCCGGATCTGATCGGAAATCTGCTGGCGCACCCTCAAGTCCTCTTCCTGCACGACGTTCCGCCCGACACTCGCGTCACCGTCATGCCGTGCTGTCCGAAAATCCGAGAACACGCGTGGACGCGACACGACACCACAAGTACCAGGGAGCGCAAGCTTTCACAGCGGCGAGAGCGCCATTGACTTGTGCCAACTCTGTGGCCGCGATTCACTTCCGTCCACGGGCGGATCGGCATGGCGACAGGATCCCGCTGCCCCGCGATGACCTCTCGTGTGCTTGATGTCGCAGTGGCAATTCTGCGCCTCCGCCTGGCCCGGATTCTGATTTCCGCTTGCCCTTCGTCTTCGTTCGCGGGGTGCAATATGGGAAAGCCAGAGAAAATCCCGTCCTGGCGGGACCGACAAACCGACCACTTTGGAAGACCCATTCGGGCTGTGCCGTAGCAAAAATGCCTTGAGGCGCCCGTTTGCAGCGCCACTGGTGCCGTTCCGTTTAGGGCCGTGCGGACGATATCAAGTTCGGGGTGCTAATACTTCATCGCCGTTTTTGCGTCCACCTGCCCCATGGTCTACATGACGAGTTTCAGGTTTCCGGTCTTCTTCAGCACGCGAGTGCCGAAATCGTACCGGCCGCAGTAGAGCACCAGATTCTTTGGCAAACCGGCTTTCGCACGAGCCAGTTGGAATTTGACCGCCATGGTTGTGAGGTGCCCAGAATGGGGGCGTTTAAATGGGAACACCCAACCTTCGAGACGATCGCCACTGCGCCGGCGAAGGGTGGCAATTGTGTCCGTGGGCACAGAAACAAACGAGTTCTTCCTGGCTGCCATCCCCAAACTCGCGTTCATTTTCTTGCCACAGTCCGATTAATGTCTTCCGGTCGAGTCGGTCCAACCGGCTCGTGCCGATCTGCAAAGGTTCTGGTAAAGGGTCTAGCAAGCAGCCATGACTCGCATAAACTTCGAGTTGCTCGTCGGAAAGACCTTCAAGGAAGCGCTCGAAATGTAACCACTGCCGGAACCACCGGTCATTCTCCAACCGCTCTAATCGCCGGAGTAAGAGAGTTGATATAGCCTTGATGACATGCCGGGCATGATGCCCGCCACTACAAACGGAGTTCGCCTCCTATGCGCAAGATCACTTCGATATCAGCCGTTTCCCTCCTTTTACTCGCGTCCTTTGCTTGGCCGCAGGCCACACAAACATCGGTCGCGGCGAGGGGACCGAGTGTCGCCGAAGGCAGCCGGGGGGTGGTTGTTTCCGGCAAAGCTGCCGCCACTGCAGCCGGCATCAAGATTCTGGAACACGGAGGAAACGCCGCCGATGCAGGCGCCGCCACTCTGCTGGCGCTGTCCATAACCTATGTAGGCGCATTCTGCGTGGGAGGAGAAGTTCCCATTCTCGTTTATAGCGCCGACCAGAAAAACGTGAAGCTGCTGGAGGGACAAGGGGAAGCCCCTCGCGATCCCAAAACAATCGCCTGGTACATGAAACACGGAATCCCGGACGGTGACGTCAACGCAGCCGCTGTGCCTGCCACCATAGATGCAATCGTCACCCTACTGAAACTTTACGGAACCAAAAGCTTTGAAGAGGTCGTGCAGCCGACGCTGGCCATTCTGGATGCAGGCGGCCCCAGTTGGTATATCGATACCGGCAGTGGGGAAAAGATCGAAACCGGTGTCAACTGGCAGGCGGATATGGCGCTGACCTTTCGCAAATTGGTCGAGTCCGAAAAGGCCGCGAAAGGTACGAGGCAGCAGAAACTGCAAGCTGTCTCTGACCGTTTCTACCGCGGCGACATCGCCGACGCCCTGGAAGCCTGGTACATCGAAAAGGGCGGGTTCCTTCGCAAGGCGGATTTGGCCACGCACAAAACTCCCGTGGTGGATCCGCTCAAAACCACGTATCGCGGCTACACGGTCTATAAAGCGGGCCCGTTGACGCAGGGTCCTTATCTCTCACAGACACTGCGCTTGCTCGAGGGCTTCGACCTGAAGAAGATGGGCTTCAATTCGCCGGATTACATTCACACGGTGATTGAAGCGGAGAAACTGGCGTTGGCGGACCGCGACGAGTATTACGGCGATCCAAACTTTGTGAAGGTGCCGATCGAGCAGTTGCTTTCCGATCCGTACACCGAAATGCGGCGCAAACTGATCGATCCGAAAAAGGCCTCTCTCGAGCTCCGGCCAGGCGACCCCTACAATATGAAACCGAGCAAGCCGCCCACTATCACCGGACCCTGGCATGGCGGAACCACCGTCATGTGCGTGACGGATAAGTTCGGCAACGTCATCGCGGCGACTCCCAGCGGCCTGTCGAGCACAGCTGGCGTGGCCGGTCGCACGGGCATTATTCACGGAAGCCGCCTCAGCAGTTTGAACACGTTTGTGGGAACTCCGAACGTAATCCAGCCTGGCAAGCGGCCGCGAATTACGCTGAGCCCGACGCTGCTTTTCCATGACGACCAACCCGTGATGGCGATCTCGGTAGCGGGAGGCGACCAGCAGGATCAGGCAGCCATCCAGGTCATCCTCAACTACGTGGAGTTCGGCATGAGTCCCGAGGAGGCGTTTAAGGCGCCGCGTTTCTCGACCACGCATTTCATCAGTTCCTTCGGTCAGGACCGTGCCAGCCTAGGTAGTCTCTCTGTGCCCAACACCCTTCCCGAAGCAGTGCAGGCCGACTTGAGGGCTCGCGGCCACGTGGTTACCGCCAGTCGCAGCGGAGTGGGTGGAGTGGCGCTGATCGGCATTGACCCCCAGACCAAGCGGGCCACCGCCGTCGGTCCGGCCGCGGGCAAAATTTATTAGAGTCCCGGTACTTCGGGTGTACCAGCCTTCCATTAGCATTCAGTTCACGCGGGCATCCTACAGCGCGAGATACCCGTTTCTCCTGAGAACACATCGAGCCAGATCAGAGGTTTGTTTGGCCAAGTTCAGGTTGCCGACGATTCAAAATATTAAGCTCCGCCTGTTAACCATGATGCCCGTTCGGTATCAACTGCGGGAAGGCCGCGCATATTCTTTTCGCTAGCTAAGTTGGCACAGTAGAATCTCTCCGGAGCCGACTCAAAAAAAGAAAGGAACCGCATGGATCGCCGTGCGTTTCTGCGTACCGCTGCTGCTGGCGCAATTGCCAACGGGCTCTATCCACTTTCGTCATTTGCCGATCCCCAAAAGCCTAAGCTGAAACCGATGGCGCTGGGCCTACTCATCAATCCGTATGGCGCACCTGAAGATACGATAAAGCGTGTTCGAGACATGGGGTTCTCGAACTGCTTCCTGTCGCTCGACGGCTACATCGGCAGGTTCACGCCGGATGCTGCGCAACAGATCGGTGACCTTCTGGCAAAATACGATTTGACAGCAACGACGGTGGAAGTCGTAGGCCCAGAGCCACTGGAATGGAACTTCATTGAAGGACCTTCCACCATCGGTCTGGTGCCACCGAAAACACGTGCCGCGCGCATCGATGCCCTCAAACAGGTCTCGGATTTTGCGAAACTGCTGGGAGTCAGCCAGGTTCAGACGCACTGCGGTTTCATTCCGGAGAATCCCGCGGACGCGCTCTACTCCGGTTCGGTCGAAGCCATACGCACCGTTGCGCAGCACTGCCAAGGCAATGGTCAGTACTTCCTGATGGAGACCGGCCAGGAAACTCCAACCACGATGTCTCGCGTAATTCGAGACGTGAACATGTCAAACCTCGGAGTCGGTCTCGACACTGCCAACCTGATCCTTTACGGCAAGGCAAATCCGGTAGATGCGGTCGACATCCTCGGCCCGCATGTGCGCAGCGTGCATGCGAAGGATGGAGAGTGGCCGACAGATCCGAGCAAGCTGGGGGATGAGGTGCTCATCGGAGAGGGACTCGTCGATTTCAAGAAAGTATTCACAAAACTTCACGAGTTCGGGTATACCGGCGCTATCACGATTGAACGCGAGACCTCGGGCCCACAGCAGATTGAAGACGTGAAGAACGAGAAGCTTTATCTACAGCGGATTCTGGATGAGGTGTTGTCCTGATCTCAGCGCTCACTCCAGGACTCGACTGAAACGCACGGAAGAGTACACGTACTTTTTAAACGCGAGGACACATGAACCGTCGAGAGTTTTTGCAAACAGGAGCGGGAGCACTTTCAGCAATGTTGGTACTCAAACCCCGCACCGTATTTGGCTATGAAGCGAATTCGGCAGTACGGCTTGGACTGCTCGGGTGCGGCAATCGCGGCTCGTCGGTCGCTGAGTCGTTTGCGCGGAATACGTCAGCACGAATCGTCGCTCTTGCGGATCTGTTTTCCGACAACCTCGCTGCTGGCCAGGATCGCTTCAATAAACTGAACGCGAGCCTTGGGCAGTACGTGATCGAGAGGAAGCTTCTCTTTCGTGGTCCGCATTGCTATGAGCAGCTAGCAAACTCGAAGGACGTGGACCTTATTCAGATCTCGACGCCACCATATTTCCACGTACAGCACCTGGAAGCGGCTGTCGCCGCCGGGAAGCACGTTTACTGCGAGAAGCCTGTGGGAATCGACGTCGCGCAAGCAAAACGTGCTCTCGAAATCGCCAAACGCGTAAAGCCGAACCAGAGTGTCGATGTCGGTTTTCAATGTCGCAACGCGCCACCCATCGCAGCTCTCGCTGCAAAAATCAAGGCAGGTGCGCTCGGAAGAATTGCTACTGCTTGTGGCAATTACAACGCCCCGGCTTCCACCGAGAAGAAGCGCGAAGGAGAAGGACAGGATGAATATCGCCTACGCAACTGGCTATGGGACCGTGTCCTCTCCGGCGACATCCTTGTGGAGCAGAATATCCACATCATCGACCTGTGCAACTGGATGCTGGGAGGGCACCCGGTGAAGGCGACCGCTACCGGCGGCCGCAACGTGCTCATGCATTACGGCGACTGCTGGGACAACTACCAGGTCGACCTTACGTATCCGAACGACGTTCACTTCTCGTTTAGCTCGACGCAGTTCGGCACAGATGACGTGTTCGACGCAGGATTAAAGCTGTTCGGCTCAAGCGGATCAGCGACGTGCCCTTACGCTGGACCGATCGCGATCACTGGCTCTAACGCCTGGTCGTGGCAGGATTCAAAATCGACAACTGCAGGCTCCGGCACCTTCGCCGCCAACGGCGCGTTTCTCGATAACCTCGAGTTCGCGGATCGCGACAAGGAGCGAACGTTCATCGACAGTATCGTTTCCGGCCTGCCTCATAACCAGATCGCCGAAGGTGTCGATACGGCGCTGAGCTGCATACTTGGCCGCATGGCCGGGTATCAGAAGCACGAAGTGACTTGGGATCAAATGCTGGCCCAGAAGGAGAACTGGCAACTAGGGTTCAGCCTGGAACAGTTTGCTTAGACACTCTCTACGGGTTGTGAATCCAATGTGGTTTCATGTCGCAACAGGTTCATATGAAGATCAGGGACGTCGGAGCCCGACTATAAGAAACGATGCCTTGGACACGGGAGATTCGCGTTCCACGAGAAACGTCGGAGCTATTCACGGCGCAGTGAGATCAAGGGGCAATCCGAGCGGCGTGCGCTCGAATGTAGCTGGCGAGCAGCCCGATCATTGCAAGCAACAGGGAAATGCCGGCGAAAGTGATTGAGTCGGTCGCCTCCACGCCGAATAGCAGGCTTCGAATCAGCCGCGTAAGAAGCAAAGCCGAAGCCAAACCAATCATCACGCCGGAGAAATAGCCATTCCCTGCCGCACTACAAGACTCAGGATATTGCGCTGCGACGCGCCGAGCGCGATTCGAATCTCCAATTCGCGAGTTCCCAGATTCAGTAGGTAGGCCATCTTGCGGACTGCGGCGTCCTGGTCAAACGTGCAAACATTCCACGTTGAACGAGTTTCAGCAGCAGAAGCGCTTGTCGAATGGGAGGATCGCGATACTGCGATTCGGCGAAGAGTTTTCTTTCTCCGGCGAAATCGGTCCGCAGTTTCGTCAGGAAGGCTCCTGCGAGATGCTGATTCGAGGTGACAGGATTGGGTATGAGCACACACTGACAAGCGAGAACCGGGGCCGGAAACCATGGAAAGCTGCCTCTGTGAAAGGGAGCTTCTGCACATTTCACCCAGGAGGCAGACACAAGGTCCGCGATTCTGCGGGAGCGATGAATCTCAATGATTGATCGTCAGAGACAACGTCAGTGTTCGGTTCAATCCGCTGGATGTCGCATTCACGGTGATGGTGTCGTGCGTCGGCGGAGGAGGGGTTTTACCGCCTCCGCAAGCGGACACCAGTCCCAGAACGACAAGTAGAAACGCCAGAGCGGGCAGCCGTTTCCGGGTGCTTAACGCGGTCAACGTGAGAACAGCCAGGACTGCTAACCCAGTCCAGGAAAGAGTCACAATTCGAGGGAGCATAACCGGAGCATGCTCGTCTGCGGCCGCGCTCATCTTCGAGGAATTTGTGACTGTCACGGTAAAGGCATATGAGGACGATGCATTCTGCGGCACAGTTGCAGGTGACACGGCGCATGTCGTCGAACCGGGGCCTCCACAGCTGAGCGACACTGCCCCATTGAAGCCGCCGATCGGCGACACCTGCAGGTTGTAAGTCGCCGCTTGCCCGGCACTGATCGTTGCAGAGATGGAACAGTTCCCTCCAGTCGGACAATTCGGCCCGCTAGCGGGAGCAAGGACAAAGTCCATTGCCGCGCCTGCCAGAGCAATTGATTGCCGTCGCCCAATGGCGTTGTCACTGATCGTAGCCGCACCCGAGCGCGGACCCCCAACTGCAGGAGTAAACGTTACGCTGATCGTGCAGTTCGCCCCGCTGGCGACACTCGGCACGCATGTATTTGTCTGCGAGAAATCCCCGGTAGTCGTAACGCCCTGGACCCGCAAAGGAAAGATTCCCGGGTTGTAGACCTTGACGGTCTGGGCCGCGCTGGACGTACCTGCAAGCACAGCAGGAAAATTAAGCTGGTCAGGACGCAGTGCAACCGCAGACCGGTTCAGAAACACTGAGACGCTGGCCGCAAACTGGTTCACCGCAAGCAGATCAGGTTGGCCATCTCCGTCAACGTCGGCAGTGATCACCGGCCCCATGTCGATCGCCGCGAAATAATCCTGATGCTGTTTGAACGTCCCATCTCCATTTCCAAACAGAACAGCAACACCATTCCCTGTGACCGTCAGGTCAGCCTTGCCGTCTCCATCGAAGTCAGCTACCGCCACCGATCGCGGTCCCTGCACAGTTGCGTAATCGACTTTGTCCAGAAACGTCCCGTCGCCTCTTCCAAGGTAGACCGAAACAGTGTCACTCCCCGCATTGACTACAGCGAGGTCAGGATTCCCGTCGCCATTGAAGTCACCTGTGGCGAGCCCAACGGGTCCGTTGCCGGCAGCGTAGTCAGCGCCAGCCTGAAACAAGCCGTCACCATTACCCAGGAACACAGTCAGCGTGGAGAAGTCGGGACTAAGAATCGCCAAGTCGAGCCTTCCGTCCTTGTTGAAATCAGCAGCCAGCGCAGCGTTGCTATTCCTCGTCGCGAACGCCATGGGTGGCTGAAATGACCCGTCTCCATTTCCGAGCAGAACGACAATCCCGAATCCCACCGTGGCAAGGTCCATCTTTCCGTCGCCGTTGAAATCGCCGGCGACAATCTCGCCCGGGATGTTCGAAACCGCGAAAGCCGATCCCGCCTGAAACGTGCCATCTCCCTTCCCCAGGAAGATTTGCACATTGTTGAGTACCGAAGACACGAAGTCAGCCAGGTCGAGGATACCGTCGCCATTGAAGTCGGCGACGGCAAACTTTGGACCTGCACCCGGCGCATTGTTCACAGTCGGAGTCTGAAAAGTTCCGTCGCCGTTCCCCAGCGCTATAGCGACGGACCCAGATCCTTGCAGTCCCATTGCCAGATCCAGTTTTCCGTCGCCATTGAAGTCGGCCGTCCGAATCACGGTGGGATAGTCCGGGGGTGACAGCACATCAAAAATGGAACCGAGTGCTCCACGGCCATCTCCCAATGCGATGTTGACTGTGTTGAAGTCCGGATCGGGCACCGCAATATCCACCGTGCCATCTCCGTTGAAATCGGCTGCCGCCAGGGAAAGCGTCCCCATGCCGCCGAAATTCCCGTGAAGCTGAAATGTCCCATCCCCTCGATTGAGCAATACGGACAAGGTCCCTGACTGATTTGGACCGGAGCCTCCGGCCCCCGTGCCTACCGCCAGATCCGGATGACCGTCACCATTCAGATCTACGGCAGCGATGCTGGTTCCGATACCACCGACTTCATACGACGTGTATGGCGTTTGAAGTGTTCCGTCCCCGTTGCCCTTGAGGATTGTGATTGTGTCGCTAAACCCGCTGGCCCCGGCTACGTCGATTTTCCCATCTCCATCCCAATCTCCTGTCACCACAAACGTCGCGCCATTCC
>Ga0210403_10000495_pt1 | contig 41149 bp, 45 predicted proteins | sample IncBWC19MmetaG_FD_150863 | JGI IMG/M metagenome (GOLD analysis project Ga0210403, IMG submission 150863) | Forest soil microbial communities from Barre Woods Harvard Forest LTER site, Petersham, Massachusetts, United States - Inc-BW-C-19-M | ecosystem: Environmental > Terrestrial > Soil >...
CCATGAAGGCGATGAGCTCGCCGCGGGGCGAGATCCGAATGTTGCTGATCCATCCACCGCTCTGGTGAAGGACTTTGCCGATGGGATATTCGAGCCGGCTCTGCCCTTCAACGTAGTGAACAACGGCCAGCCCGCCTTTTTCGTCCCAGTCGGCCCAACGAACATCGGAGAGCACCTCTTTTGGAGCACCGCCCGCCATCGGGCCGATAGCCAGCATGCCATTGGCGGTTTCCAGCAGCCCGGTATGGGAACCACCAACAACCAGCGCCAGTTCGCCAGCGTGCGAGATGCCAAGCAAAATGGCGTCGGTGATTTCCAGAGGTTGCGACAGCAGTGAGTTGCCGACGGTTGTGAAGAGCTGCACGGGCTTGTTGTTCCATGCGGCTCCGTAAACAATGGACTGTCCATCCGGAGCGAACCGCGCCGAGTAGATGGTGCCAGATTCGAACGTCAACCGGCGATAGCTCGGAGGGGCAGCGGGTGCGCGAAGCCATACGGCCAGCGCCAGCAGGACCGTGGCCAGAACGAGTAGCCCTGCCAGCACCCACGGCAGCGCCTGTGACTTCGGTTGCTTGTGCGCAGAGGACGATGCAATTCTTAGCGGCGAGGAACCCGAAACGGTCTGCAGCGCGAAGACCAGATCTTTCGCCGACTGGAAGCGATTCTCCGGTTCCTTCTCAAGACAGTGGTGGACGATGTCTTGATACGGTGCCGGGATCGCAGCGTGTTCTAAATTTGAATCGGCAGGTTCTTCGCGCAGTACGGCTGTCATGGTGTCGACTTCGGTCTCACCGTGAAAGGCGCGCTTACCGGACAGCATCTCGTAGAGAATGGCGCCAAAACTGAAGATGTCGCTTCGGTGATCGACTGTCTTTCCCCGGAGTTGCTCGGGAGACATGTAGGCCACGGTACCGATGACGGTGCCGTGCTTTGTAACCGTGGGAAGACTTTCGACGGAGCGTTGGTCCTCTGCCGAGGGTTGAAGCTTGGCGACTCCGAAGTCGAGAATCTTAATGCGATCGTCGTTGGTGAGAAAGAGGTTCTCTGGCTTCAGATCGCGGTGCACGATGTTGCGAGCATGGGCGGCGGTCATCCCTTGAACGATCTGGAGAGCGTATTCGACGGCTTGGCGAACGGGAATGGGACTTTCGCTCAGGCGCTGGCGCAGCGTTCTGCCTTCGAGCAGTTCTGCGACGATGTAGGGAGTCGTCCCCTCGAAACCCACGTCATAAATCGCAACAATGTTGGGGTGATTGAGGGCTGCTGCCGCACGAGCTTCCTGCTCGAAGCGGCGGAGATGATCAGGGTTGTCACTAGAGGCGGGCCGAATCAGCTTCAGGGCGACATCCCGTTGGAGTCTTTCGTCGCGTGCTCGAAAGACCTCTCCCATTGCCCCTGCGCCGATCTTCTCGAGCACCCTGTAGTGCCCGATTAACCGCCCAATCATATATGGTTCCAACGACTGTTGTTTGGAATGGTAGGAGGACAGCTTGCAAGCGTCAATAGCATCGGAATTTATACGGAGCGGCGGTATTGCTGGCTGCGTGCTAAACTGATCGCCGCCATGGGGGAAGCTCCGACAACGCCGCCTTTCTGCTCCGACTGCGCGACCAAAACGCAGCCGGCCGGTGGCGGGCCACCTGCCCAATCCGCATCGCGGATGTGGCGGTCGAGTGACGGTAAGTTTCGTCTCGACACTCCGAAGACCAGCGTCATCACCGACCCAGTATCGCAGAAGGCGATCCTTCTAGACCATGTGAAGAAGGAAGCCACGATTGTCCCCATGCCGCCAGTTGCTCCCGGAGGCGCGCCTCCAGGTTCTACGCAAGTTCCATCAGCACAGGGGCAGGTTCAACCGGCAAAAGTAGAGGACTTGGGTAAGTCGATGATCGAGGGCCATGAGGTGGAGGGAAAGCGGTTCACTCTGCCGCCGTTTTCACCCCCTTCCAAGCCCGAAATGCCAAAAGCCAAGATGCCGAGCGCCCCCCAGGCCAGCGTGCCGGGTGCGCCAAAAGCGCCTGCAGCGCCAGGTGCGCCCTCCCCGCCGCAAGCCCCAAAGCTGCCCACCGTGCCCAGCGTGACTGAGGTCTGGACGAGCGTGAAGTTGAAGGCACCTGTCCTCACCAAGGTGACCACATCCGCTGGAGAGCAAACGACATACTGCAAACCCGTTTCAAGCGATGACCCCCATTCTTCGGTGTTTCAGATTCCGCAAGGCTATAAAATCAAGCCTCCGAGGGTGTGAAGACTTGTTGGTTGGTCGTGCTATAATTTGGGTTCGCCTGCATTCATATCGAGGCTATCCAGTGATCTCCTCTGAAGGCGAATCCTGCGCCATCCAAGTTCTTTAAATACGAGGTCGAACCATGTCCGGCCATTCCAAATGGGCCACAATTAAGCACAAGAAGGGCGCGCTTGATGCCAAGCGCGGCAAGATTTTCACCCGACTCATTAAGGAAATCAGTATCGCCGCGAAGAACGGCGGAGGCGATCCTGATTCCAATCCGCGCCTGCGCGGTGCCATTCTGGCAGCCAAGGCCGAAAACATGCCTGCCGACAACATCAAGCGGGCCATCCAGCGGGGTACCGGCGAACTCCCCGGCGCCACCTACGAAGAATTCACACTGGAGGGCTACGGTCCCGGTGGCGTCGCCATTTTGTTGGACATCAATACTGACAATCGCAACCGCACCGTCAGCGAGATTCGTCACGTCTTCGGGAAAAATGGCGGCAACATGGCTTCAGCCGGTGCCGTCGCGTATATGTTTCACAAAAAAGGCGACATCATCATCCCCAAGTCCGCCGCCAAAGCGGACGATCTGATGAATATCATCATCGAGGCGAACGGCGAGGATGAGCCCATTGATGATGGCGAGAACTGGGAAATTCTGACTGCGGCTTCCGCCTATGAAGGCATGGTCGAGGCCCTGAAAAGGGCTGGTATCGAGCCTGCGTCGTCGAGCGTGAGCATGATTCCCGACACCTACATCAAACTCGAAGGACAGCAGGCGTCGACTATGGTCCGCTTGATGGAAGCGCTTGAAGAGCACGATGACGTGCAGAATGTCCACGCTAACTTCGACATCGACCAGAAGTTGCTCGAAGAAGTTGCGGGATAGTCAGTCTTCTCCAGAAGACTTGAGGCCGCCCACGACGGGCGGCCTTTTTCATACACTGCACTTCTCCGCCCGAAGTTTTCAACATCTTCGTGGAAAATCTTGTGCAAAACAGGCAAAGTAACAGCGTAAGTGATTCATCGGGAGATGCTTCAGCAGATTGCACTGGAGTGAGTGCTGGCACTTTCGTGGCGGATTCAAAAAAAAGCTTCGTGAAATCCAGACTCGATAAAACTTTGGTGGATCGTGGACTCGCTGCCTCTCGTGAGCGTGCACAGGCGTTGATTCTCGCCGGCAAAGTGCTCGTTGACGAGCAGAAGATCGAAAAGGCCGGCGCACAAATTGACCATGCCTCTGCCATTCGTCTGCTCGGAGAAGATCTGAAGTATGTGAGTCGCGGCGGCCTGAAGCTCGAGCGCGCTCTGGAGCTCTGGAACATCGATGTGAATGGAATATCGTGCCTTGATGTGGGCGCTTCCACAGGAGGATTTACCGATTGTCTCCTCCAGCACGGCGCCTCGAGAGTGATCGCCATCGATACCGGCTACGGCCAAATGGATTTCAAGTTACGCCAGGATCCGAGAGTCCGACTGCACGAAAAGACGAACGCCCGTTATCTCACACATGAGGCACTGGGCGAGTTTGTGGACTTTATCGTCGTGGATGTTTCGTTCATCTCTGCGGCGCTGATCCTTCCCGCTGTTCTCTCTTCTGCCTTCCGTCCGGATCATGGAGGTCAGATCGTGGTGCTGGTGAAGCCTCAGTTTGAAGCGGGCCGCAAACATGTGGGCAAGGGAGGCATTGTTCGCGATGAGGATGCGCAGTTGGCGTCATTGGAGAAGGTGAGAGCCGCCTTGACAGAACTCGGTGCGAAGAAGACCGACAGCATTGATTCGCCGATCCTCGGAGCGGAGGGGAACCGGGAATTCCTCCTTTACGCCCGATTCTAAACAGCGTGCCCCATCACCCTGTACGGGAGCGCGCATTTCGGTACAATCACTGTTTCATGGCCACGGGAAAGCCGCAAGCTGCCGGCAAGACGGCAGCAATCATTTCGCGTCCAGATCGTCCCGAAGTTGCGCAGATCGTTCCCGGTCTTGTGCGATGGCTGGGCGAGCATGGTTACGACATCGTAACCGATCTGGAAACGTCGAAATACGCCAGCGGGAAGGCATCTGTGCCCCGCTCGCAATTGGGGTCAATGCCACTCGATCTTGTCATCGTGTTGGGTGGTGATGGCACTCTGCTCTCAGCGGCGAGAGCCACCGCTCCAGTGGATGTACCCCTTCTCGGCGTGAATCTTGGCTCGCTCGGATTTCTCACCGAGGTTCCGCTTCAATCGCTATACAGGATGCTGGACGCGATCGTGCAGGGCCGCGCTGCGGTGGAGCATCGTACCCTCATGGAATGTACGTTGCTGCGCGGCGACGAAGTGCGCGGCAGTTATCTGGTCTTCAACGATGCGGTGGTCAACAAGACCACCCTGGCGCGGCTGAACACGTACGACTTGTACATCGATGGAGTTTTTGTTTCCAGCTATCGCGCCGATGGCATGATCGTCGCCACGCCGACCGGATCGACTGCATATTCCCTTTCCGCGGGCGGCCCTGTACTGATGCCGACCGTCAAAGCGCTCGTAGTAACACCCGTGGCGCCACACTCACTAACCCACCGGCCGTTAGTGGTGCCCGACTCTTCCGAGATTGAGATTCTGTTGCGCAGCGAAGAAGAGGTTGCTTATCTCAGTTTGGACGGGCAACCCGGTTTCGATCTACGCGACGGCGACCGGGTGCGATGCCGGCGATCCCAGCATACCGTCAATCTGTTTCGTACGGGATCAGACTTCTTTCAAGTGCTGCGCACGAAGTTGAAGTGGGGAGAACGGCCCGAGCTCAGAGGATCGGGTTAAAGCTCCGCGCGCAGCAGATCTGAGACCTTCTCCCTGCGCCGGATTAATTTCACAGATTTGCCTGAAACCAGTACCTCCGCTGGGCGCGGCCGCGTGTTGTAATTCGAAGCAAGCACCATTCCATAGGCGCCCACGTCGAGAATCGCGAGCACGTCGCCTTCTTCCACCATGGGAAGCGTTCGATCTCGCGCGAAAAAGTCCCCCGTCTCGCAGACCGGGCCGACTATGTCCGTAGCCTCTGACTTTGCGAGCTGGTCCGTATGCAGCGTAACGGACACGATCTCGTGAAACGCCCCGTAAAGGGCTGGCCGGATCAGATCATTCATAGCGGCGTCGACAATCAGGAATTTCTTTCCATTATTTGATTTCTTGTAAATGATCGAGGTCAGCAAGGCGCCTGCGGGACCAACAATGGATCGCCCCGGCTCCAGTAACAAGTGCATGTCCAATTCACGCAGTGGCCTCACCAGAGCGGCAGCATAGGCTGCAACCTGTCGGGGAAATGTGCTGGCATCAGGCTGATCGTATGAGATACCGAGCCCTCCACCCGCATCGACATAGTCGATTTCGTGACCGTCACGCCGCAATTCGCGCACAAGATCTGCCACGCGCGACATTGCCTCTCCGAACGGGAAAGCGTCGGTAATCTGCGAGCCTATGTGCACGCTCACCCCGCGGACCCTGAGATATCGAATCCCCGAGGCTTCCGCGTACAACGCTCGAGCTTCGCTGATGGGAACTCCGAATTTGTGTTTGTGCAATCCCGTTGAAATATAGGGATGCGTTTCCGCGGCGACGTCGGGGTTCACGCGAAACGCTATGGGAGCAGTTGTGCGAAGGCGTCCCGCACACTCCGCCAGAGCCCAGAGTTCCGATTCACTCTCGATATTGAATAAAAGAATGCCAGCCTTCAACGCCGCCGTAATTTCCTCACGAGTCTTGCCGACACCTGAGAAGACAACTTTCCTTGCCGCGCGGCGATCGGCTGTCATCACACGTTCAAGCTCCCCGCCCGATACGACATCAAATCCACATCCCTTCCTGGCCAGCAAGCGAAGGATGCTCAAATTGGAGTTGGCTTTGACCGAGTAGCAGATCGTGTGGGGGAGTTCCCGGAATGCGCGCTCGAAAGCCGAGTGGCGCTCCGAAATGGTCTCCCTCGAATACACGTAGAGTGGCGTGCCAAATTTCTCGGCGAGCTTGGTCAATGGAATATCTTCGCATTGCAGTACGAGTGGACCTTTCGTACGCAAGAGTCCGCGCCTGCTCTGCTGATAAGTGAATCCGGGCGGGCGCCCGGGAAGATTCTGATTGCGTGAGGTCATTTCTTCTTGGCGGAGCTGTGCGCCGCGCCGTGCACGCGGATGGCGACGACGGTCTGGTCGTCGAAGGTTTCCACGCCGGCCGAGTGTTCGGCGACAGCCTTGAACAGGGCCTCGACCACCGCGGCTGCTGAATTCACGCTGCACTCCGCAACGATCTTCTCGACCCGCCCCCTGCCAAAAAGTTCGCCCTTACGGTTGCGCGCGTCAAGAATGCCGTCGCTGAAGAATACGAACATGTCCCCAGCCTTCATCCGGAAATCGAATTCGTCGTACTCAGCCTCATCGAACAGGCCCAGCGGCAATCCCGTCGCTTCAATCACCTCGTTCTTGCCGCCGTGAACGAAAATGGGGCGAGGTAGACCAGAATTCGAAACCGTCAGGGTCCGCTGCGCGTCGTCCCAAACCGCGTAGATGATCGACACAAATTGCGCCTCGATGCGGCGCTCGGCGAGTGATAGGTTGACAGCCGACAACATTTCTGCAGGCGCAGGTTCGATAGGAGCATGGGAACGAATGATCCCACTGACCAAGGCAGCGTAGATGGCGGCCGGCGCTCCCTTGCCGCTGACGTCTCCGATCACAATGCCGAGCCGCGACATGGAATAGGGAATGAAGTCGTAAAGATCGCCTCCAATGGCGCGGGCCGGCACGAATTTCGCGGCAACGTCGAGGTGTGCCAATTTGGGGTTCGACTGAGGCAACAACCTGCCCTGTAGCTCGCGAGCCAGAGACAGATCGCGCTCCAGCCTGCGTTCCTGGCGCTCGATCTCTTCATAGAGCCGGGCGTTCTCGAGGGCAATTGCGATTTGCGCCGCGAGAGTGCTCATGGTGCGCGAGTGCTCTTCCGTGAAAAAGCCGCGTCGCGTGTGCTCGAGATCGAGCACGCCTACGACCTTGCTCTTGTAGATCAACGGAACCGCCAGTTCCGACCGCGTCTCGGGATTCGCCTGCACGTAACGAGGATCCTTGGTCACATCTGGGGCGAGCACAGCCTGCTTCTCTTGCGCCGCGTAGCCCACGATCCCGCGTCCCAGGGGAATCTCGTGCTTGAGGTGGATATTCTCGTTGAAGCGCAACGAGAATCGATGTTGCAGCTTCTCCCCCGAAGAATCGAGCAACAGGATGCTGAACATCTGGTAATCAATTAAGCGCCGCACCAGTTCGGCGACGCGCCCCAGCAATTCGTCAAGATTCAGGATCGATGTGAGCTCGCGGGCGATCTCATTCAACAATAGCAAGATGCGCGCCTGCTTCGTTGTCCTTGTATAGAGCTGGGCGTTCTCGATGCCCGCCGCCATACGCGACCCAACGAGAGTGAGAATGCGAAGGTGTTCCTCGCTGAAAGCGCCGGGCTCGCGCGCCTCGATGTCGATCACTCCGATCACTCGGTTCTTGGTGATCAGCGGAATGGCCAGTTCCGAACATACGTTCGGGACGCCCTCGATGTAGCGGGAATCCTCGCGAACGTCATTGATCAGAACAGGCTGACGCGACTGCGCGGCGATGCCAGTGACGCCTTGGCCGACTTTGATCCGGCTGCGTTCAGCGAATTCGGGCGGATAGCCGACCTGAAAGCGGAAGCGCATCTCTTGCGTCTTTTCGTTGAGCAAAAGAATGGCGAAAATTTCGTAATCGATGACCTTGCGGACGACTTCCGCCACACGGCGCAGCGTGGTGTCCAGATCGAGCGACGTCGCCAACACATCGGCTACATCGAGCAGCAACGACTCGACCGGCAAGCGATCCGGCTTGGAGACGACAGAACCCATTGATCGTAATGATAGCAGCCACGCCCCGATGAATTCGGGCTTAGCTTCAAGGTGTCGTGGCTGGCACGTTAACCGACTTTCTACTCGCGTGGTACCACACAGATATCCGACAGATTGCGGTATTTCTCGGCGTAGTCGAGACCGTAGCCCACGACGAACTCGTCTGGAATTTTGAAGCCCACGTAATCGCCCTCCAGAGGGAGCTTCCGCCGGGACGGTTTGTCGAGCAATGTGGCAACCTTCAACGATTTCGGTTGCCGAGCCTGTAGCATGCGCTTCAGGTAAGTCATCGTTAATCCGGTATCGAGGATGTCTTCGACAATGATGATGTTCTTGTCCTTGATCGTCTGATCGACGTCTTTGGTCAACTTGACTTCGCCGGTGGAGTCCCAACCGCTCTTGAGTTCCTGCGTAGGGGTGGGTCGGTTGCCGTAGCTGGATACTCCGATAAAGTCAAAGGTTGCGTCCAGTTCGAGTTGTCGAGCCAAGTCTGACAGGAAGATCGTGGCGCCCTTCAAAACTCCCAGGAGCATGACCGACTGCCCGGCGTAGTCTTTCGTGATTTGCGCCCCTAGTTCGCTTACACGTTTCGCGACTTCTTGTCGCGAAATCAGCACCTTCAGTTCTGGCATGGGGTTTCATATTAAACTAGCCGGAGCATTGTGAGAAAGGACTGAGCACTCGGCATCCAGTTCTCAGCATTCAGCCGCTTGGAACAATCCATCTTCGGCTGAATGCTGACTGCGGGTTTCTGAATTGCACCATGAACTTGAGAGGCGTCAAACTCACCTGGTTAGGCCACGCAACCTTCCGTATTGAAACCCCGACGGGCAAGACCGTCATTATCGATCCTTGGGTAATGAATAATCCGATGTGTCCGGATTCCGAGAAGAATCCGAAGAAGGTGGATATTCTCCTCTGCACCCATGGCCACGGCGACCACATCGGCGATGCTGTGGAAATTTGCAAGAAGCACAATCCGGTTGTCGTCGGCATCCCCGAATTGGCCCGTTGGCTGGGGAAGAAGGGTGCCAAGCAACTCGCGGAAATGAATAAAGGTGGAACGCAAACCGTCGGCGACATCAAAGTAACCATGGTCCATGCCGATCATTCCTGCGGTATTCAGGATGGTGACCAGACGGTCTACGGCGGCGAAGCTTGTGGCTACGTCATCGAGTTTCCCGGTGGCCAGAAGATCTATCATGCGGGCGACACCAACGTCTTCGGCGATATGGCAATCATCCGCGACTTGTATGCACCCGAGATTGCTATGCTGCCGATCGGTGACCACTACACCATGGGCCCGCGGGAAGCGGCATACGCCTGCAATCTCTTGAAGCCGAAAACAGTAATCCCAATGCATTTCGGAACTTTTCCCGTCCTCGTGGGACGGCCAAGCGAATTGCAGAAACTCGTGCCAGGGGTGGAGGTGCTGGAGATGAAACCGGGCCAGACGATCGGCGGATAACCCTCGCAGTTGATCTCAACGAATCGAGGAGCACGTGACACCGAACAAGAAAAGCTCGCGCCCCAGCTGGCGCCACTACGATCTGACAACCGCGGGACCAGTCGACGACTATCTCTACTCCATGCTGCCTAAGCGCGACGACGTTCTCGTCGAGATGGAAGAGTATGCGACCAAGCACAACGTGCCCATTGTCGGCCCTGCCGTGGCACGCGTCCTGCAGCAATTGGCGCTCATGATCAATGCCCGCACCGTCTTTGAACTAGGCTCTGCGATCGGATACTCGACCATCTGGTGGGCGCAGGCCGTCGGCGAAAACGGGCACGTCGTCTACACCGACGGCGATGCTAAGAATGCCGAGCGTGCCCGGGGCTATTTCACGCGGGCAGGCGTTTCCAGGCGGATCACTCTGCACACCGGAGACGCCCTGGAAGTACTCTCGGAACAAAAGCAGGAATTCGACATCATCTTCAATGACGTCGACAAAGACGACTATCCGCGCGTGTTGCGCCTGGTCGCTCCGCGCCTGCGCAAAGGTGGGCTATTCGTTACCGACAACGTTCTCTGGAGCGGCCGCGTCGCCGAGAAAAGTCCCACCGATTCGCGTACCAAAGCGATTGTGGAGTTCAATCGAAAGCTGCACGACTCGAGAGAGTTCTACACAACCATCCTGCCCATCCGAGATGGACTGGCGGTGGCACTGAAGAAATAGGCGTTGTCAGTTGCCGAGAAGCCCGTATACGTCTACTTCTGTGCGCGTCCCGACGTAGACTTTTCCGTTCGCGATGGTTGGCGGAACGAATTTGACTCCGTTTCCTGCCTGGTCCCGACTATTCGCCGCTTGCGTGCTGTTCCAGTATTCCTGGGCCAGATTGTTCGCATTGTAGGCATGCAAGATAGCGTGCCCGGAACAGGCTGCAGGCAGCGGCACGACCGAGCAGTTCACTCCCGCAATATTTGGATTCGCGTATCCGTACAGACTGGAATCAATCGCCCACACAATTCCGTGGCTGGCGGACTGCGAGGAGACCGATGGAATCGCGCCGGGGAATCCAAAGCTTGATACTGTTTTCGAGGCCGCACTGGTGTTGAACAACTCAGTCGTCGGATTGAACGTGAACTGGCGGATGGAATCGTACTGGCCGCCCACGTAGAGATTGTTGCGCCAGAAAGCGGGCACACCCCACAGTCCGTAGGCCGGCCCAGTGAAACTCTGCACGATCTGGCTATTGTTCGCGGAGTTGTACTGACCCAGATTGTTCCGGTCGATGAGGTAAACCACACCTTCCTTGCCGACTTCCGTCAGCAATGATGTGGGCCCGGAACCCGTCTGGTTCGGGAACAGGACCACGCCGCCCGAACCCAGGTCGCTGTCGATTTGCGCCAGGCTCAGTTGATCGTATGGCGTGAAATAGCCGGAAATACTCAAGTTCATGCCATTGAGAGTGCTGCCCGTCACATAATGCAGGCGAAGGATGCTGTCGCCGTAATTATCATTCGGTGGTGGCGGCAGTTCATCAAACACTCCATTTCCAGTTGAAATGTAGACGTCCCCAACGGCATCAATGGCTGGTGCCGAACCTCCCGCCCAGATTCCCCCGTCGGCGCCGTTAATTCCATTCGGTGTTGTGTTGAACACCGCCATCTGCTGCTGCACGTTGGTGGCTCGGTAGGCGATCAGCCAACCGTGATACGAGGTGGCGTCTTCATGTGCGGCAAACGCCACGTAAATTTTCCCGCCAGCCTCCGCCAGACCCGACCGGTTGTGGTGGTGTTGAGAGTCGAATGAGACCATCCCGTTCACCGAGCCATCTCCGGTTCCCGGAACGGACGCGGCAATCGTCACGGGGGCGTTGTACTTCTCGCTGCCTGTGGCCAAATCCAAGGCGTGCAATCGATGATAAAAGTTCCCGGAAGCCCTAATGCAACTGCCGGAGTTCTTCGGATTGCTCTCCGATGCGCTCACGACGTAAATCGTCTTTGTATTTGCGTCGATAACGGGCGTACCTGTGACTCCGATCTCCGGATATATGTCGCCGTAGCAGTAGCCCACATCGTTCCAAGTGACTGGAACTTCGCCCGGTGTGCCGCCGTGGAGAGTGTCCAGCAGGTTCACATGCCAGTAGGTCACGCAGGGGTGCGCGTCGGCGTCAAACACATACACGCTGTCGTGCTGCGTAGCCACGACAATCACGTTGCGCGTGCCGCCGGCGATGGTCACGCTCTTCATCCATAGAGGCTGGGGGTAAACGGCGCCGTCCACAGCGCAAGAGAAAAGCTTTCCAAAGGTCGAGGTAGCGACGGTCGAGCTCGACAGGGCGAACTCTCTGGTATTTATCCCGTCTCGGGAGTTGTCATTGTGATAGGTGAGAACACCTTTGAGATCGGTGACGTACACCGTGGCAGACCCCGACGCACCGGCGCTGCTGGCTGTGATCGTGTGAGTCCCGGCCTTGGCCGGCGGAGTATAGAGGCCTGTCGCAGTAATCGTGCCGATCGTCGAACTTCCACCCGCGACGTTGTCCACGCTCCAAGTCGCACCGCTCGCCGAAGCCGTGAACTGCTGCGTTTGTGTGTTGATCACGACAGCGGCACGAACCGGCGACACGGTGACGGCGGCCCTCGCCCAGGGCGAAGCCCAGATCATGACGCAGCCTATTGTGAAGAAAAGGGAACTGAATCTCGAAACGCTCCGCATACCAGCCTCCCCCAAAAAGACGGTACCCAGAACCGAGAACGTGTGTGCAGTGCTGCTAAGTCTACTCTCTACTTAGCGGGTGGCTGAATTAATTCGGTGTCGATCGTAATGGTGATGTCGTCTCCCACGACTCCGGGCGCGCCATTGATGCCGAAATCCCTGCGATTGATCTTGGTCGATGCCGATGCGCCGATGCGCTGGTTGCCCCATGGATCTTTGATGGGAGCAGAAGGACCGTCCACATCGAGGGTGACTTCCTTGGTCACGCCGTGAATCGTCAGGTCACCGATGATCTGCAGCTTTCCGGAGCCGGCCGACTTCGTCTGCTTGGATTGGAACGTGATCGTCGGATATTTCTGAACGTCGAGGAAGTTGGGACTGCGCAGGTCGTTGTCGCGCATCTGCACGCGCGTGTCCACCGAGTTCGCATCGATCGTCACCTCTGTAGAATCCTTGGTTGGGTCCGCCGGGTCGTATTTTGCCGACCCGCTCACCTTCATGAATGCTCCACGGACGGTGGATACACCGAGATGGCGCACGGAGAATTGCGCGGCGGAATGATTGGGATCGATCTGCCAGGTACCAGCCTGCGCCGCGGCAGCGGCCGCCATCGCTAGAACAGCCGTGAGGACAAATGCGAAACGATACATAGTTATAGCCTTCCTTTCGGTAAACGAGTTTAGCCATGCTAAATGGATTTGACGGGAATAGCCAAGAGGTCCTCGACCAGCCCCACCTCTTTTTGCAGGAACGGCTCGCCATAGGTCACGCCCCCAAGCATGCCGTAAAAGCGAGCCATGGCATCGACGCGAGCGCGGATTTCGTCGTGAGCAGGGAACAGGTCCCTGCCTGCTTCCTGGTCGCTGAATTGCGATTTATAAGCCAGGATGGATGCAAACTTTCCTTCAAACTGCTCGCTGATGTCGACGACGAAGGTGGGCCGAATGTCGTAGTAGAGCGTAGCGTAAATGATCTTGAAAGGCCGGTGGGGGGATAGTGCACAAATCTCATCCTTGCCCGTACTGGCCCCTAGTCCCTTGCCACCAGTCCCTAGCTTCGCTAATCCCGCCAGAAAGCAAGCCTCATATCCAAGAGTCGAAGCGGTGTAATGATCCGGATGCCGCCCTTTCCAATAGGGCAGAATTACCACGCGCGGCCTCGTTTCCCGAATGACCGCCGCGACTTTCAGCCGGTTCTCCCATGTGTTCTCCACCCGCCCGTCAGGAATATCCAGCGCGCGCCGCCAACCGACGCTTAGAATTTTCGCCGCATCGTTCGCCTCGCGCTCGCGATCTTCGGCCGTACCCCGCGTACCCATCTCACCGCGGGTCAGATCGAGGATGCCGGTGCGCTGCCCGCGTTGAGCAGCTTTGAGCAGCGTGCCGCCGCAGGTCTGCTCCACGTCATCGCGGTGTGCGGCTATGGCCAGAATGTCGAGGGATTGGTTCTGCGAGAGGGACGTCATCCTAGTCGAGATTCCCCTGCTCCAGCACCACGTTCTCCCGCACGATCAGCCGGTGCGCCGCCATTTCCTTCAACGTGGGTAGAACACGATTCACGTGTTCATCCGTATCGACGAAGATGACGATCACCGGCAGCTTGCCTCCCGCCTCCACCAGGTGCGCAGTCTCGACTTGATCTCGTCCCAGAAATCCAGCGACACAATGGATTGCCGTTGCTGCGTAGACATTTTCACGGCGCAGATAGGCGAGAATCTCCATCTGCAGCGGCCGATGGTGCCACTGGTCTCCTTCATTCAAATAGATTGTGACTTGCACTGCCATCGCATCTGGCATTTTACTCGCGATCTTCTCCCGAAATCTGCCATTCCGGCCGCAAGATCCCGTAGAGCTCCGAATCCACGAATTGATCCCACTTGCGCAGATGCTGGCGCTGGCAGCCCTCGTAGCGCATTCCCAGCTTCTTGAGAATTTTTCCGGAGGCAGGATTGTGCTTGAAATGCGATGCGAAAATGCGGTGCAGGGCTAGGTCTTCAAATCCGTAGCGCAGCACTTCGCGCGCTGCCTCCGTCGCGTAGCCCTGACTCCAGTAGGAAACTCCCAGCCAGTAGCCGAGTTCGGCATGCTGATGCTGCAGTTCCACGCGCAGACCGATCCCGCCGATCTGCCGTCCGTCTGCGCGGAGCGTGACGGCCAGCCACAACTTGTCCGGCTCTTTCGCAAGGTCGAGAAAAGCCCGTGCGTCCTGTTCGGTATAAGGATGCGCGATGCGGAGCGTCGTGGCCGCGACTTCGCGCGTTCCGATCAAACGCACCAGTTGCGGAATATCCGCCTCGCTGTAGGGGCGAATCCTCAGCCTCCCGGTTTGTAGCGTCGGAGAGGAAGTCATGTTCCGAGCGCTCGCGCCAGAGCCATGCCAGCCAGTGCTCCCGCCAGGCAGAGCAGGTTGTTGCCGAAGATGTTCGCCAGCATCAGCCCCCACTGGCCCTGCTCAAAGAACGACATGGTTTCGAACGCATAGCTGGAAAACGTGGTGAACGATCCGCAGAAACCGACTACCACAAGCAAACGCCAGCGGGGATCAACCAGCACACGCTCCGTCGTCCAGATCACGAACAGGCCTACGATGAAGCTACCGAGAATGTTGATGATCAGAGTTCCGTACGGGAATACCGGCCCGAACTCGCGGGCAGCTACGCGGCTCAGCAGGTATCTGAGGTTGGCGCCCAGGATTGCGGCGATGGATATAGCCAGGAAGTCTTTCAAGCGCGAGTCTCCTACAAAAGAAGATTTCAATTCTGTAGGAGTTATCAGCCGTTCAGGCGGTTATGGCGAACTCCATCGCCGTCAAAATCATTTAACCACAAAGGACACGAGGGAACATGAAGGAACGAACAAATTCAGATTTCAGATTGATGATTTGAGATCAAAATCTTATGAGATCAGGTGTCAATCTGAAATCTAAAATCTGCAATCTAGAATCTAGTTTTTCACTTCTTCCGCTCAACCAGAAACCTCGCGAGTTCCTTCAAAGTCTCAGCGCGTTCGCCGAAGCTTTGTAACTCCGAGAATGCATCGTTGACCAATGCATCTGCCTTCTGCACGGAAGCGTCGATCCCAAACAACGCAGGATAGGTCGCTTTCTCTGATGCGGTATCCTTGCCAGCTGTCTTGCCCAGTTGCTCGGAGCTTTGGGTGACGTCGAGCACGTCGTCGACAATCTGAAAAGCCAGTCCAATCCCCAACCCGAAGGCGCGCAGCTTACTTGCTTCGTTCTCCTTTGCTCCCGCGTATAACCCGCCGCTCACCAGGCTCGCCGTGATCAGCGCCGCCGTCTTCGAGCGATGTATGTACTCCAGCATCTCGGCGGTCGGCTTCGTGTGTTCCGCCTCAAGGTCAACCACCTGCCCGCCGATCATGCCATCCACAGTACCCGTGCCGCGCGCAATCTCTTCAATAATCCGAACCCGTGCCTCCGCCGAACATTTCAGGCGCGACAGTACTTCGTAGGCCTGCGTCTGCAACCCGTCCCCGGCAAGGATCGCGATCGCCTCCCCAAACGCCTTGTGGCACGTCGGACGCCCACGCCGCAGATCATCGTTGTCGAGCGCCGGGAGGTCATCATGAATCAGCGAATAGGTGTGCAACATTTCCAGTGCGGCGCCCAGTTCTTCAATCCCCCGCGGAAACGAACCCGTGACCATCCGCCCTGCTTCCATACAAAGGATCGGACGCAACCGCTTGCCACCCGCAAAAACGCTATGCCGCATCGCCTTGTGGATAGAAACCGGATGTTGGGTCTCCAGGGGAATCAGCCGGTCAAGCGCGGCGTCCGCCAATTGCTGTCCTTCCAGCAGGGTTTCCTTCAACATGAAGTGGCAGTATAACAAGCGGGGCAGAGAAACGCCGCGATGCTCCGTCCACAGCACGAAAACAAAAAGGACGCCCGCGGGCGTCCTTTTGCACAGCGATTGAGTTAAGCCGCGGCGCTGCGCGACAGAGCAGTGCTTCGCAGCACGGAGGTCAGCACGTTTCCCACGTCATCGGTGGGGCAAACGTCACTGGCGCCCGCTTCCAGCGCAGCCATCCACATTTCTTCGTCAGGAATGCGATGGGTGCAGACGATCGGCAGTTTCGGAAAGTCGCGGTGCAGAATCTCGACGTCGGTAAGCCGCCAGTGCTCTATGTTGAGAACCACGGCCTCCGGATTATTTTGCTCTACCTTGTCCCGCAATTCCTCGCGAGAGCCAGTTACATCTACGGAAAAATGAGGGCGAAGTCCACCGGCCAATGAACACGCCACTCGCGGATCCTTCTCAAGCAACACTACGTTTTGAGACATACATCCCCCGATCTTCAATCGTCGTCAACGGCTGGTCGTTAACGTTCGACTAGGCTGCGGGGTGGCTGGGAAAACCACAACTCCACAGACGGCTTGGATTTCCCGAGTCGCGACAGCTTACCGGCGGTTGGATGCCTTTTCTGTCGGCGGCTCGAAAGGTTCGGCCTGGAGTTTCCCGTTCTTCTTCAGCAGGACTTCAACTTTCCCTTCCGCCTGCTCAAGTTCCTTCCGACAGGCGGAAGAAAGCTGCATTCCTTCTTCGAAGAGAGTCAGAGATTTTTCCAGGGGAACCTCTCCCCTCTCCAGCTCCTGAACAATTTTCTCCAGTCGCTGAAGACACTCTTCAAACTTGGCCAACGGGGTTTCGCTCCGTGTCTCTATTGTAATGCAACTATTTCGTGAAGGTGTCCAGTCTTTTTTGTAGCAAGCATCAAAAAAACTGCGAGTGACATGTCCCGATACGGAACTGCACAAGTTCAGAAATGCTGTAAGGAAGTTGTAAAAGCCCCGCCAATCAAGGCATCCAGCTGCAAGATCGATTTGGCGAATTGAGCGATTGATCTCGATGTGATCAACAGAATGGAATCTAAGCGGAAGCCGCTGTTGGCGGTTCGCCCAGCGCTTCCAACACGTCCACGGCTGAGCTGTATCGGCCCATCGGCGCGCTGATCTGCGCGCCTTGTACCATCTGACGCGCAGCAATGAGCATTTCGCGAGCGATCGCGACACCCTCGGCTCTTGCCAACTCTGGAGTTTGTGCGCGTGCCATGCGCTCCAGAACTGAATCGGGAACCGATACTCTCAACTCGTTCTTCATGAACTCAGCATTGCGCACACTTACGAGAGGCCAGATCCCGGCCACTACTGGAATGCGGCAATGTTCAATACGCCGCAGGAAGTTCTCCAGCAACCTGAGGTCGAACACCGGCTGAGTCACCGCATACTCCGCTCCAGCTTCGACCTTGTATTCAAAGCGCCGGATCTCTTCATCCAAATCTGTGAGCCCTGGGTTCGCGCCCACGCCGATCACAAATTCGGTTCCGGTCCCAATCGGATTTCCTCCGAGATCAAGCCCGTGGTTCAGGCTGCGGACGATGTTTACTAGTCCAATCGCATCCACATCGAAAACCGCCGTCGCATCCGGATAGTTGCCCATCTTCGGAGGATCGCCGGTAATGCAGATTAGATTCCTGATTCCCACCGCTGCTGCCCCAAGCAAGTCGCTTTGGATGCACAGCACGTTCCGATCACGGCAGGTGTAGTGCAAGATGGCATCGATGCCGACCTCGCGCTGAATAAGCAATGAAAGCGCCTGGTTGCTCATGCGAGCCGACGCGCGCGGACTGTCCGGAATATTAACCGCGTCCACACCCACCGATTTCAAAAACCGCGCGCCCTCAACTTCCTTGCTGATGTCGGTCCCCTTGGGCGGCACGATCTCGACCATGGTCACGAACTCGCCGCGAGCCAGCTTCGAGCCTAAGGCGGACCGTTTCTCGATCGGCACAGCCGGAGTTGCCTTTGGTGCAGGACCGCCACTCACGCGCGCGGGGTTGTTTTTTCCCCGCGCCTCGCCCGCACGCAGGGCCGATTTCATGACCCGTATGTGGTCGGGCGTGGTGCCACAGCATCCGCCCACGACGCGAACTCCGGCGGCCACGAATTTGCGAGCGTAGCTGGCCATGTACTCGGGCGAGCACAGGTAAATGTTCCTGCCGTCCACTGAGCGCGGGATTCCGGCATTGGGTTGTGCTGCCAGGGGAAGGGAAGTCGCGGCGCGGACGCGCTCGATCGCGTCCAGCATGGCGACCGGACCAACACTGCAGTTGCAGCCAATGACGTCGGCCCCCCATTCTGCAAGTTTTGGCGCGAAAGTCTCCGGAGCGGAGCCATCCAGGCAGTTCCCGTCTTCGTCGATCGTCACTTGCGCCACCAACGGCACCGAAGGCGCCACCTCGCGTGCCGCCAGGATAGCTTGATGGATTTCCTCGAGGTATCCGAACGTCTCCAGGATCAGCAAATCGACGCCGCCCTCTACGAGCGCCTCAATCTGGTCGCGGAAGGCGTCACGCGCTTCCTGGAACGAGGTTTTGCCCAGAGGTTCAATCCTGGTCCCCAGCGGGCCAACCGATCCCGCCACCCAAACATCGAAGCTCTTGGCGGCTTCTCGAGCAAGACGTGCCCCGGTGCGGTTGATGTCCCGGACTTTGTCAGCCAGGCTGTGCCGGGCCAGGCGAAACGAATTTGCGCCAAACGTGTTGGTTTCAATAATTTCGGCGCCAGCCTGCAAGTACTCGTGGTGAATGCCGCGAATCAGGTCAGGTTGCGAGAGATTCAGTTCGTCGTAAGACCGATTGATGAAGATGCCCTTGGCATACAGCAGCGTGCCCATCGCCCCGTCGCACAACGCCGGGGACTGCTTGATCCGCGATAGAAGGTCAACCGCCATGATTTTTGAGAATACAGGATGAAGCCCAATTCGCGCATCCCACGGCAAACTGCCGCGCATTGCTACATTCCGCAATGTGCGTCGTACGGAGGGCGTGGTTCGGGTCTGTTATAATCCACGATTTCACAGTTAAATCTAACTTTTTCATGTTCTTAGGAGCCTGCCGTTTGAAGAATCGCATTCTGATCGTGGTGGTGGGATTGTGCGCCAGCCTGAGCTTGCTCTCGTGTGGAGGATCATCGAACAGTCAGGTGATTTTGCCGGATCGGGTTCTCGCGTCTCAGGGGGTTACCGCTACGCTGGTATTCGGTTCGCTAGTCGTCGTCAACGGCCAGAATGACACTCTCCCGCGCGTTTCTCCGCTGAGCGCCGGAAACTCCCCTGGTCTGATCGTCGTTTCCCCGACTCGAAATATTGCCGCAACCTTCGACTCGAGCTCGAACAACGTCTTTGCGGTGAATACAAGCAAACAGACCTCCATTGGGAACGGTATCCATCTCCCCGGCCTGACTTCGAGCATCTCGGTGCCTACGGCTGATCCCACGGTCTATGCAGCTGTCCCTACCGCCACCGTGAATGGTTTCGCTTTCCATGGCGCGGTTGAGGTTTTGAATTTTTCGACCAACAGTTTTACGACCATTGCCGCCAGCAACGCCCAAACCGTGGTATCGAACTCGCAGGGGACCGAGTTGCTCGTCTTCAGCCCCGACTCCGATGCCATAACCGTTCTGTTCCCCGGTGCAGCGGTTCCGCCCGTTGATACCAGTTGCTACACCAGTCCTCCGAACCAGGTGTGCACCATCGTTCTTGACACCCGCTTGAGCCGGCCGGTCAACGCCATCGTCAATGGAACCACTGCCTATATCTTGAACTGCGGCTTCGCGTGTGGAGGCACGCTGCCCGGCGGGGGGCCCGCTCCCGCTAGCGTTGCGGTTTTCGATCTCGGAAGCCTTTTCGTCACCCAAACCGTTACCGTAGACGCCGCCACCATGGCACTGCTGAGCGGTTCCACGCTCTACGTTGCCGGCACTCCCGTGAATTTTCCCTGTCCCGCGTCGCAGAAAACGGCAGCGACAAATTGCGGAACCCTCGATGTTGTCGACCTGAGCTCGATGCAGGTGACCAGCACTACGGCCATCACCGACGGCTACCACGACCGCATGGATCTGACGACCAACGGCCAGATATTTGTCGGTTCGCGCAACTGCACCAACATTGGCAACGTGAACAATCCCACCGGTGGCGAAATACGGGGTTGCCTGTCGATTTACAACATCTCTAACGGGTCAGTGATCTTTCCGCCTGATAATGGTGACGTGACCGGCCTGCAAGGCTTTACTACGCGCTACGTGGAATACGTTGCAGAGGGCGGCCAGTTGCGGGTCTACGACACTACCAAAGATATTCTCTTGATCAACGATTTCGTGCCGCAGGGAACCATCGACATCGTGGGTTTTGTTGGGGATGTGAAGGCAATCGACTTCTTCTAGGCCGCTACTTTCTTGGGTTCAGTAACAAGCGGTGTGCTTTCGATCCTTCTACCGCTTTCGCGCTGAACGGCAGAATGAACGTCGTCCCCTCGTACCACGCCTTCCACTGATCCATATAGTACGGACTCAGGAAGTTGCCGGCCTGACCGGTCACAACATTCAACGTCGACTCGTCAAGATCGGCAAGGTTTGCCGTGAACCGCTCCGACGGGCCGTGTTGCCGGGTGACAGCCTTCACGCTGTAGCCGCTTCCAGACTGTTCCTGCACGCCCGGCCCAGCCCAGTACTTGACCACAGGAATTTTTCCCAGCACCGGATGCTGAATCTCAACTGCATTGAATGCACCCCAGCGCCACGAAGCCAGGTCTTTGGGCATGCCCTCCCCATTCACCGCCGCTTCCACCGCTGCGGCTAACAACTCATCGTAGTTCGGATACTTATCCGGCAGCCAACGCTTTGGATGATGCAGCAAGACATTCTCTAACCACACCGAGCGCATCTGCCAGGAGTACGTGGTCCAATTCAATGAGCCATCATCTTTTTTCTCGGTCGGCGCGGAGCCCAGCCTCGGCTCGAGCAGCAAACGTCGGAGCTGCAGGATCGAATTTTCTGCAATCGTTGGTGCCGCCGATGAGCCCAGCATCCGGCCATCCCAACCGCGCATGAGGTCGGCCGCCTGCTTCGCGCGTGCCGATGGTTTAGTCGCGTGATCAATTGCGTACACGAATCGCTCTGCCGCAAACAAATGCGCTTCGGAGTGAATATCAGTCTGGAGAGCGAGCATGTCCCCGGGGGAGAATTTTCTTCCCGACTCGAGTACGTGATAAATCCGCGCCGTACGCCACGGCGCCTCCCATTCCACAGCCACCGAGTGCGGATACCCGTCCGGAGTAATTCTGCCGTTCGCCGTGGCGATGATCCCCGATGCCGGATTGTAGATATTCGGCAGCTTGTCGAACGGAATGTAGGACGTCCATTCGTGTGCATCGTCGGCGCCGCTTATCGGGAGGCTGCCATCCCCGGACGCGCGAATCGGAACCTTGCCCGTGGTGTGATATCCGATATTTCCATCCACGTCGGCATACACGACGTTCTGTCCGGGTGCATCCAGTTGCGAGAATGCCTTCGTGAATTCCTCCCAGTTCTGGGCTGCATCCACGTCAAAGAACGGAACCCGCATGCCATCGTAAAGTGTCCAACGCAACGCCACGGGCCGCGTCTCTCCCGGTACAAGATCCGTGATGATCGGTCCATGGCGGGTAACCTGAACATCAATGTTGATGTCCGACTTGCCTTTGACGTGAATGACCTCCTGCCGGCGTTCGGGTTGCACCCATCCGGTGGTTGTCTGATACGCGCCCTGATCGTTGAAGTTCTCGACGTAAATGTCAGTCACGGTCGGGCCCACATTGGTGAAGCCCCAGGCCACGCGCTGGTTGTGGCCCACAATCACGTAGGGCAGCCCCGGCAGCGTTACGCCCGCAACGTCGAACGTGCCACAGTGCAGGTGCGCCTCATACCACAGGTTTGGCATCTGGTGACCCAGATGCATGTCATTCGATAGCAGTGGCTTTCCCGTAATCGTGTGTGCGCCTGAAACGACCCAGTCATTGGAACCGTTTACCGCCACTTCATCGGAAGCAGAATTCGTCGCAACCGCCGACCGGACTTGATTCTGCGTCACCGAAGTATCCGGGGAATCATCATCCTCGTCGTCTGAATCACCCGCAGGTCTGTCCGGCTCATTCACATCCTCACGCATAATAGTGGGCGGACGATCGTGCCACGATCCGTTCACATACAAATCCGCTGTGAGTTCGGGCCCGAGCTTGGCAAGGACCTTCTCCCGCGCCAACGCATCGTAAAAGTAGTGATAATTCAAATCCTTGACCATCTGGTTGCCGATTACCACCGAGTCCTCAGAGGACCATGGCTTCGGTGCATAGCCGAGGATCCGGAATTCGATGGGCAACCGGTTGCCTTGTGTGCCGATATAGGCGTTCACGCCGCGCGCATAGGCTTCAAAGTAACTCCGGTCACGCGCGCTCGCCGCCCCAAGTTGTTTACGTGCGGCAGCGCGCAGGCCGAGAATTTTCTGTTCACGGTCCAGCTTCAGCGTTTCTTCGCCGAGTATCTCCGAGAGTTCGCCGCCTGCGAAACGGCGCATCACGTCCATCTTCCACAGGCGATCTTGGGCCGTAACGTAACCTTGGGCGAAGAAAAGGTCTTCCAGAGTCGCCGCCTCAATGGTCGGCACTCCGTGCGTGTCTCGGGTTACGGTCACCGTCCCGGAAAGTCCGGCCACCTGTAACTGTCCGTCCAGTTGGGGAAGCGCAGAATGGGTCACGTAATACGCATAGCCGACCGCGCAGGCCATCAGCAAAAGCACCGCCAGGAAGAGCCAAAGAAAAACGCGGAGCACTGGGGAACTGCGGGCGGTAGGAATCCTGACTTCTGCCATCGTGCTCATAAGAATCTTTGATTGTATGCCAGTGGCCGTCTGGCGAGGTTGAAAATGAATTTCATTTTCAATATGCCAGTGGTATTCTGAATCGCGCCCATGCTTCAGAAGCGGATCGACGATCAGCCCACCCTTTCCCGCCAGATGGTTCGCGAGGCCCAGGAAATCCTCCACCGCCATCTGAAAGGTGTCGGCCTGAAGCAGACGGCCCAGCGCGACACGATCCTGCGCACCTTCCTTGAAACCCGAGACCATCTCTCGACCGACGAACTTCACCGTCTGGTCCAAAAGAAAGATGCAGGCATCGGATACACGACGGTATACCGTACGTTGAAGTTACTGGCTGAATGCGGGCTGGCCAGCGAAGTTGCTTTCCATGATGGCATCGCCCGCTACGAGCATCAGTACAACCGTCGCAGCCATCACCACATGGTTTGCACGGATTGCGGCAGTTCGGTTGAGTTTTTTTCTCCGGAAGTCAGCCAGTTGGAGCAGGAGATCGGCAGCAAATATCATTACCTTGCCACCCGCCACACCTTTCAGATCTACGGGATCTGCGAAGATTGCCGCAAGAAGAACGATGCGCAGCGTAGCTGAAGGTGGTTTGCGCTCGATAATGTTAGGCGTGGCCTCTACGAACCGTTAATCTCTTTCGTCGACAATTCGGCGCCAACGGTGAAGCAGTCGTTGGGATCGCCGCTCTTCAGTACGCGGACAATGTCGGACTGATCGGTGCAATACGTACGGGCTGCCGCCAATCCCGGTTGCTCCGGGTAGACGAGCAGTTGATACTTCGAAACAGGCCCGTCGGGATTCTCTCTTGTGCAGTTTTTCAGCTCAAAGATGTAACCACTGTTTCTGCCGGAAGCGAGACTGCGGGCTCCCCAGTTTTCTGCAAGCTCAGAAAGAGCACAGGTGTAGCCCGCCTCGCGGTGCGCCTGCACATAGGCGATCTCCGCCATATTCACGCTGCGCATCGAAGAAACGATCGACCCCTTGCCGAGTCCAGTTGCCGGGTTATTGAACTCCTGCTCCGTCTTTCGAACCTCGTAAAACCCCAGGCCGAAGAAGCCCACAATGCACGCTACCCCCAGGTACCCGAGCACGATTCCAGCGATCGCCAGGCCACGACCTTTCAATCGTCCCGGGCTCTTGCGAATCTCGGATAGCGCGATGTATCCGAAGATCACCGCCACGATCGAGAGAGGAAGAATGACGAAAAGGATCCCGCAGATCAGGCTGAAAATCGCCTTGCCGCTAGTCTCGGGAGGAAGCCCGAACGCCACCTGCGGATCTACCGGGACCAGACCAGGGCCCGCCTGCGAGTCGCGGCCACAAGCTCCGCAGAATCGCTCCCCATCGGCCAGACTGTTGCCGCAGCCCAGGCAGAACGAACTCACCGAGATTCTCCTTTGGCCAGACGCGACATCAGAGGTGCAGCATCGCTCCCGGCGCCAGCAAGTCGAAAGGATAAAGGGGAAGATTTCTAGCTACGGCATACAGAACGACCAGAACGCAAAACGCGCGAATCCATTTGGCGGGAAGCATTATCTCCGGCAAGCCATTTCCGCGCAGTTCGAGGAGCGCAGCGGATACTAGCCCATACGTGACGAAGGGTAGCATCACAATCATCAGCGGATTCATAGCCCACGCCTGCGCCAGTTCCCCATGAAGCAGCGCGTGCATGGCACGCAATGATCCGCATCCGGGACAGTACAACCCAGTCAGATAGCGTATCGGGCACGGCGGAAAAATGCCCGAGGTCGCAGGATCGAAGACGCGCAGCAGAATGATAGCCGCCGTGCCCAACAGGAGCACGGCCGCCAGCACACGACGCTTGCGCAGTTGTACCCGGATTCGCATGTTAGCTCGAATGAAGTCCGCTCAAAAGGCCGAGCATAATAAGCAGGATATAGAGCACGGTACCCACAATCCCGACGCCAAATGAAATCCAGCACCATAGTTTCGCGTTGTCGGATGCGGCTTTCGCTCCAGCTAGATCCCCGGCCTGCAGCTTGCCATTGACCTGAGCGGCATAGATAATGGCGGGAATTCCCGTCGCAGGGCAGCAGAAAACCGTTGCCAGGATCGCGAAGACGAGATAGTTCTGCATACTGGCGCCGGGAGGAAGAACGACTCCGGGCGTTTGGATGGGAGGCACTGGGATGACGGCCTGCAAGTTCCTTCCGCATTGAACGCAAACTGCCGCGTTATCCGCGTTGCTCGCGCCGCATTGAGGACAAAACATTCTCTCCCTCCATCCAGAAAACAAACTCACACAGATCAGACCTGCAAAAAGGAAGCTCGCTAAAGTGGCTGGCCTCGTTCCGCACAGGTTGCCCCGCCTCCCGGATCAGTCCGGATTACGTAGGACTCGTCGGAACAAAAGCTGCGTATCCCGGTGGTGTTGGCCGTGATCGGACGGGCCACCACTTGATACATCTGGTTGGCGGTCCCGTCTGGTCCGGGAGCGCATGTGGTGATCTCGAACACGTAGCCGTTTTTTTGCCCGCTCGCCAGAGTGCTGTCAATCAATTGAGCTCCGCCAAGATCCGATAGTGAACAGGCGTAGGCGTTGTGGGATCCGGAGTACGAAACCTCAGCCGTATTGATGGTTCGAATCGCTGCTACCGCCGACGATTCATTTGCCGCCATGCGCGCCCGCAACAGGTTCGGGATCGCAATCGCGGCGATGATCAATATGATCGGAATGCTCACCACCCACATGTAGCCCAGGACTAGCCCAGCGATGGCGAGGCCTTCTCCTTTCAGCCGTCCCGCGCTTTTCTTAATCTCCGACAACCCGAGATGGCCGAAGATCACGGCCGCGACAAAAGCGCACGGCACGAAAAACAGGAGCCCGAACACCAGGCTGGCGATGGCTTTTCCACTGGTTTGCGCTGGAGCAGCGGGGACGAATGGCCTCACGCTCGTGGGTGCTGCAACCGCAGAAGACTGCGCTCCACACTTGGGGCAGAACTGGTCCTCGTTATCAATGCTGCTGCCGCACTGCATGCAGAACGTGCTCATGGATCCTCCCAAGGCTATTGCGCCTGGCGCATCAAATTTGCACGAAACATACTCTTCGCAATGGGGTGCGTCAATGCGCTAAATCGATTCCCGGCCATTTGTCCCGGGCACGTTGGTCTGATATGTTGCCCGCAATGGAGCAGATCGATGTTGGCTTGAAGTCATGCCCGGTGTGTGCCGCCCAGATGCCCGATTCTGCGGCCTTCTGCCCCGGTTGTGGCCGTTCGATGCGGATCGAATTATCAGCCAGGCAGAAACCCGTGAGCCTCCGCGATAATTTCTTAGGCGCTCTCGCGTACGTAACGTGCCTCCCGGCGCTGGTGTTTCTTTTAGTGGACCCTTACCGGAAAAATCCGTTTGTGCGCTTTCACTCGATACAGTGTCTCCTGTTCTGGCTGGTGTGTGTAGTCTTAGCAGTTGTCGTCAGAGTGGTCTTCCTCGTCCTGCTCCTTATCCCGATAGTCGGCCCTTTATTTGCGGTTCTCATTGCGGTTGTTGTCCCGTTAGCCGCAGTTTTCACATGGATCGTTCTCATGGTCAAAGCTTTTCAGGGCGAGAGATTTGCGCTTCCACTGATCGGCAACCTGTCCGACCAGTATTCCGGCGTCGCGTAGACCGTATTAGTTAAATTGGCGATTGCTTTGCCGCAGCTTTTTTGGTAACTTGCCGCGAACGCCGCTTGGGAGCGGAACTTCGTAGTCAGTCCGGCGTCCGATCCCGCAAGACTCGGAGGAGATTCTTATGGCTTTTTGCAACATGTGTGGCGCACAGATCGCCGACGGAACGACCACCTGTGCCGCCTGCGCCGGTCGTATCCCTACCGCTCCCGTTGCCGCAGCCTCTGCTCCGGCTCAGGGTATGGCCGACAACGTTGCCGGGATGCTGGCCTACATCACCATTATTCCTGCGATTATTTTTCTGGTGATGGAGCCCTACAACAGGAACCGATTCATCCGCTTCCATGCATTCCAGTGCCTGTTCTTCGCTGCCGCGCTGATCATACTTCACATAGGTCTTTCTATCTTTACTGTCGTGCCATTTCTGGCGCTGATCACCTTTCCATTGCACCTCCTTGTTAGCTTGGGCGGATTCATTCTTTGGATCGTTCTGCTGCTCAAGGCCAATCAGGGGCAGATGTACAAGCTGCCCGTCATCGGCGACTTGGCGGAAAAGCAGGCGAATGCGATGTAAGCGCGCTTGCCAAGACAAGGGCACAAAACACCTTGCTTCGGACCTGGGTTCGTAACCGGCAGTGTCCTCTTTCACTCCGCCTCTTGACTTTCGTCCCCTAAGCTGTCAATCCTATTAGCTTTTACCTGCGTCGTGAGCCATCCATTGCCAGATGCTCGCGGGCTGGAATCTTGAACGATCGGGGAATTCATTGCGAGTCCGGGTTTTCTACCACGACAAGTGTTTTGACGGAGCTTCTTCGGCCGCTTTGTTCTCTCGCTTCTATCGCGAGCGCATCCGCAGTGACGTCCAATTCGAATTCACCGGACTGGTTCATCGTGCCGGCGCGTTGTTTGATGAGAAGCAGTTCGACGGTGACGAAAACGCCATCGTCGATTTCAAGTATTCCAGCTCACCGAACATTACCTGGTGGTTCGATCATCACGAGAGCGCATTCCTGACTCCCGCGGACGCGGAGCATTTCGAGCAGGATCAGAGCAACCGCAAGTTCTATGATCCCGCGTTCAAGTCCTGTACCAGTTTTATCGCCATGATTGCGCAGCAGCGCTTCGGCTTCGATCCTTCGTCAGTAGCTGACCTGGTGCACTGGACCGACGTGATCGATGGAGCCCTTTATCCCGATGCGAAGACAGCCGTCGAGATGGAAGCTCCCGCGATGAAGCTCACCATGGTGATCGAATCGGCTCCCGACCACGGCTTCGTGCCGAATCTGATCCCCCTGCTCGCGTCCAAGTCGTTGGGCGACATTCTGCAGGAGTCCTTCGTCGCGCCTCTGCTTCCGCCACTTCTGAAGCGTCACGAACTCTCGATTGGAATTTTGAAGGAGCGGACTGAGTGCAAGGACGGCACCATCTTCTTCGACGTGACCGATCACGACCTCGAGGGCTACAACAAGTTTATCCCCTATTACTTGCATCCCGAGTCGGTATACAGCGTAGGGCTCAGCAAGAGCAGCTTTCGGGTAAAGGTCTCCGTGGGATCGAACCCGTGGGCGCCGCAACAGCCTGAGGTGAACCTCGCGCGTATTTGCGAGCGCTATGGCGGAGGCGGTCACGCTCGCGTCGGAGCCATCTCATTCAACGTGAATCAGCACGCCGCGGCGATGAAAGCTTCGCAGGAAATCGTTGCAGAACTGCGGTCCGCCATCCGCCAGAAGAAGAAGTAACGAATCTCTGTGTTCCCTCTGTGTCCTCTGTGGTGGTGCTGTTTTACTGAACGACTGTTCCGCTGGCAAAGCAGTGAGCCAGGTTCCCGTCATCCGATGATCGGATAGTCCCCGACTGATCCGCGCAGAATGCTTTCCGTCCGAAGGTGTTCGCATTCGGCGCAGCTGATAAATGGAAGCCCGTGGCGGGCGTGCCACCACAACTGGAGAGCGTGAACACAAATCCATACTTCTTCCCGCTGGCCAACCCGCTGTTGATCAGCATCGCCTGATGCTCGTTAGGCTCGCCTCCTCCAAAGCCGTCGAGGTCCGACAGCGTGCAACTGAAGCCAACTCTCGGATAACTGGTCGCGTATGTGATCTCCGCCGTAAGAATCGTCCTCATCGCCGCCAGTACCTGCGCATCGCTTCCTGCTGACGACATAGAGCTCTGAGTTTGCGGCGTTACCGAGACCGGTGTTACTGAGACGCTCGCGTTCTCCCGCGCCTTCATGCCTTCAGTCATCGCCTTCAGCAAGTCCGGATCGGACAGGGGTAGACGGACCGTGACCGAAATCTCGTTCAACTTCCAGACTCGCGCTTCCTGCTTCATGGTGAATGTCATGCGTGGCATGAAAGGAGTGCGTTGCGCCGCACCATTCTTGTAGGTCTGGAAGGACAGCTCGATATCGTCTTGTTCCCCGCGCAGAGCGTCGTTCTCCACGGTTATTTCCACCTTCTGTCCAGTCTTCGGATCTTCACCAGACAAAAGCACCGAGCCGGTTTCGAAAGTCTGAAAGTTTGTTCCCTGCGTTTGCAGTTGGCTCGCTAACAACGAGTACTGCTGCAGATTCGCCAGCGCCCCGGATTTCTCGAGAGCGGCCAGCGTGACGGCTGGAAGGTGTTTGGCAAACGTTCCCGACGTCTTGCTGAAGAACATCTCCAGAAGCGCTTGTCGCGCTGTCTGCGGAGTCGAAGCCTCCTGCGCGGACACTGCCGCACTCCACATCGCTGCCATCGCGAGCACGCAAACAACTCTTCGCATGATGATTTCCTCGCCGTGATCGTGACACGTCCGTAGTGCGCCATCCAGTTACTGAGGTAAGTTCAAACATAACGATGAAGCGGAGTTAGGAACTTATCTGGGCGATCCTGACTGGCCGTGATACCCTGCATCTTTGCACTCGTCAGCGTTCATGCGCCCGGACGGAAAGACAACTGATCCCCATCGCAATCAGCGGCGCGTACTCCGAGCCGTAGCCGGCTTGGAGTTCCTTAAAGGCGTCTTCGTAGTGCTGATGGGTATTTGCGCCATTGCTCTTGTGCACAAAGACGCTTGGCTCATCGCCGAAAGGCTGCTCTCTCAGCTTCACGTCAGCACGGACCGGCGTTCAGCCCAGATATTTCTTGACTTCGCCGACAGCGTGACCGATGCACGGCTCTGGGCTGCAGTGCGCATAGCCTTCGCTTATGCTGCCTTGCGATTCACGGAAGCGTACGGTTTGTGGAAGGCACGAACCTGGGCCGAATGGGTCGCGTTCGTTTCAGGAACCCTTCTGTTGCCGCTGGAAGTTCGGGAGCTTTTCCGGGGAATAACCTTCTTTCGCTGCGCTCTACTCCTCGGAAACCTCGCGATTGTCTGCTACATGCTCTATGTCATTCTTCAGAATCGACGCGAGAGACGAAATGCCATGACCTCCTCGCAATAGGCCGAACGCCGCTCAGAAAGCGGGTTTTGGACGGAATTCCTCTGGAAAATCGCGTTAAGCCGGTTCATAATTGCCGAGAATAAGCTTTGCCCCTGGAGGTGGATATGCGCCTTGACCGCGCACTTCTCCCGGTTTTGGCTCTGGTCGGATTCTCCTTCGCGCAGGACACGAACTTTTCGGCGGGACCGCAGTACCTCGTCACCACCGGTTCACCGATGCTGCTTCGTCCCATCGCGACCCCATCTCTCTCGCTGGGTGAAACGCAACCCGTCGCAGTGAGCGCCGGCACAAACGAAACTGCCGCCGACCAGACTGCGCCTTCATCCGCATCCCCGAGCGATTCATTTCTAGGCGGCGTTTACTGGGGAGAACACCAGAGCACCGAAATCGTTGGGCGGCGATTGCAAACGCCGAGCATGGCCCCCTCCGATACGGCCTGGTATATGAATTCGGTCGCAAGCCAATCTGTGTCTGCGCCGCCTACGGTCTCTGCAGAAGCGGCTGAAGTCCCATCTGGATCGAGCGTCATAGAACTTTCAGGTACTCAACTCCCATCGAACCTGCCCTCGAGTATCTTGGATGTAGGTGTGACCGGGACGGCTAACCCGCAATCGCTTCTTGCGCGAGGCTACGGACTACCTCTTGGAGATGTCGCCGCGTTCTGGAAATCCCACAAGCGGACTGCTCCCCGCGTCTTCACTAACTCAGATCTGCATCCGCGGAAATAGATTCCGCCGCTGAAGCGGTTCCGCAGCAAGGGGAGTCCCATCCGGTTAGCGTTAGCCCTTCACGTACGCCAGTTTCGCCGCTACTTTGCCATCCTTCACCGAGAAGACATCGACTCCCCGCAAGTGCCATGGCTGGCCGTTGCGCACCTTGTGATAGACCCACAAAACCGTCGCTCGATTGCCGCTCACAATGATCTCTTCCGCCTCGAATCGAGCATCTGTATTCTTCTCGAACCACACTCGCCAAAACTCGACGACCGCCTGCTTTCCCTCAACCCGCCGGCCGTCCGGCGCGGGCGAGGTGTCTTCGAATACTGTGTCCTCGGTCAAGAGTCCCGCCAACGCGTCAGCGTCATGGCGATTGAACGCCTCATTAAACCGATCGATCGTCGCTCGCGTTGCTTGCTCCTGCGATGTCGCCCCAGGCCTGCCTCGCATGGCTTTCTCCTGTGTGAAGAACAGAGATTCGTAAAGACCAAAATCCAGGAGATTGTAGACGCTAGACCATACCGTAACCTGTGCATGTCGATTCTCCGGCACATTCCGTGCCTTAACGCGGCCGAGTCCCTGTTCATGTTAGCCTGAAACCCACTTCCATTCGCTTGAGGAGCTATGCAAGACGCGAATCCTTCGCAGTTGGATCTACAGGCTACAGCCAAAGAAATCATGCAGCAGTACGGGTTCGAGCCGGATTTTCCTACGCCGATCTCCACGCAGCTCGCGAATCTCGGTCAGCTGCAAGCCTCGCCCTCTCGCGATGTCCGGGACATGCGCAACCTCCTGTGGTCCTCCATCGACAACGATACCTCTCGCGACCTCGATCAGATTGAGGTCGCTGACTGTGCATCCAATGGCGATGTCAAAGTCATGGTGGGCATCGCCGATGTCGATGCCTTCGTGGCGAAGCTGACTCCGATCGACCAACATGCCGCCCGCGAAACAACCACCGTGTACACGGGCATTCGAAATTTCCCCATGCTGCCCGAGCAGCTATCGACCGGTGTCACCTCGCTCCTAGAAAACCAGGACCGCCTGAGCATCGTCATAGAATTTGTCGTCGGCCCCGATGGCAACATTAAGTCGTCTGAGGTATATCGGGCCCTGGTTCGAAACAAAGCCCAACTCCAGTACAACTCTGTCGGCGCCTGGCTAGAGGGAAGTGCCGCGCCTCCGCCCAAGGTCGCCGCATCCGGTGAATTACAGGATCAGCTGAAAGTTCAAAGTGACGTCGCGCAGAAGCTCAAGAGCAAGCGTTTCCAGAACGGTGCTCTCAACCTGCAGACCGACGAAGTACATCCGCTCGTTCTGAACGAGCAGGTAGTCGACGTGGTGAAGCAGCAGAAGAATCGCGCTACGGAGTTGATTGAGGACTTCATGGTGGCCGCCAACGGAGTCGTGGCCCGGCTGCTGCAAAACGTCTCGTCTTTGCGCCGCATCGTACGTACGCCCAAACGCTGGGATCGTATTGTGCAGCTCGCCGCTACCAAGGGCGAAAAGCTTCCTGCTCAGCCCGATTCAAAAGCTCTGAACGATTTCCTGCTGCGGCGCAAGGCTGCGGATCCCGATCACTTTGCCGACCTCTCCCTCTCCGTCATCAAACTCATCGGCCCCGGTGAGTATGTTCTGGAGCCTGCCGGAGAAACCGCTCCCGGTCACTTTGGCCTGGCGGTGCAGGACTACACACACTCGACCGCGCCGAACCGCCGCTTCGCCGACGTGGTGACGCAACGTCTCATCAAAGCAATGCTTGCTGGCCAACCGAATCCCTACTCCGACGACGAGTTGAACGCTGTCGCCTCGAACTGCACGCAGAAAGAAGACGCGGCTCGAAAAGTGGAACGTGAGATGTCCAAGCGCCTGGCCGCTGTCGCCATGCAGCGTCGCGTAGGGGAGATCTTCGATGCGATCGTCACCGGAGTCACCGATCACGGCACGTTTGTCCGGGTCCTTCAGCCGCATGTCGAGGGACTGCTCGCCCAAGGGGCGCAAGGTCTCGACGTGGGCGACAAACTGAAAGCCAAGCTCATCCGGACTGATGTCCGCAAAGGATACATCGATTTCGCCCGCGCCTAGGAGGCTGCCTCACTCGCTCACGTTTGGTGCCAAGATCTTCCGGCGCACCTGAGTAGCTAATAGTCGAACCCACATTCCGACGCTAAGCTCAATTCAGCAGTCTGTGCGGGACAACTGGGCAGGTTCTTGCTGCAATGGAGCCATTTCGTGTGCTTTTCCATGGCCGTCACTCTCCCGGTGTCTCTTGCCGCCGATGAGACTGCAGCGGCAATCCTGCGCAGCAGTGGTTCGGGGGTTCTCGTCAACAGGAAGCCCGCTCCCACGTCGATGGCGCTGTTTGCCAACGATCTCGTCGAAACTCCCCAGAACGCTGTGGCGCGCATTGAACTCAGTGGATCCAGTGCCGACATCAACGCCGATACAGTGGTGCAGTTTCACGGCGATGAACTGGTTCTGGACCATGGCAGCGTTTCGGTCAGCACCAAGAGAGGAATGCCGGTGCGGGTGGGCTGCCTGACCGTGACTCCGGTGAACCTTTCGCAGTGGACGCAATACAACGTCTCGGACGTAGACGGCAAAGTAACGGTCAACGCCGCTAAGAGTGATGTCTACATCGACAGTCGAGCGAAGAAGGCACAGGAATCGAAGAATCCATCCCGCTCGACCCGCGATATCGTGCGTGAAAGCGAGCAGAAGTCTCGAGAAGAGAAATGTGGTGCCGCTTTTGTGAGGGGCGATAACGTCGCGGGTTTAGGTGCCGTGATGAATTCAATGTGGGCGAAAATCGTTGCTGGAGGCGCTGTCGGCGCCATTGTATGCTTGGGCTTATGTCACGACGACGACCCCGCCAGCCCATCAAAACCATAGCCGGCCTCGCGCCATGGCGATGGCTCTTAGGATGAAACCGTCCCTGGGTTACTCGGTCACCACCGCTTTCACTAGATTCCGCGGATGGTCAACGTCGTATCCCTTCTTGACGGCGACGTAATAAGCGAAGAGCTGCAGGGGGATGACTTCCAGAATCGGCAGCAGCAGCTCCGGAACGGCCGGAACATAAAACACCTCATCGGCGATCGACGCGACCTCCTGGTCGCCCTCGGTTGCCACTGTTACCAATTGCCCGCGACGCGACCGTACTTCTTTCATGACATCGAGTGTGCGGCGGTACCGCAGTACCGAATCAGGATCGTTGCGATCACAAGTCGCCAGCACCACCACAGGGAGGTTTTCGTCGACCAGGGCATTGGGACCGTGCTTCAGTTCCCCAACGGGATATCCTTCTGCGTGCGCATAGGAGATTTCCTTCAACTTCAAAGCTCCCTCGCGTGCGATCGCGTAGTGCACGCCTCGTCCGAGGTAGAGGAACTTCTCGGCATGAAAATGTACTCTGCCAAATGTTTCCGCAAGATCATCCCATGTGGAAAGATTCTTCTCGATTGCCTCCGGCAGTTGCAGCAAACGCTTCAGGTACGATCGCGTTACCTCCGAGGTCATCCGTCCCCGCTTACGCCCAAGAAACAGCGCCATGAGATAGAGAATCGTGACCTGCGTGGTGAAACTCTTCGTCGCCGGAATCGATCGCTCGGGCCCGGCTCCCGTAATGAGCGCCGCTCCGGCCTCGCGGACGATGGTAGTGTCCGGCATGTTCGAGATCGCGATGGTCTTCACCCCCCGCGTCAACGCCTCGCGCTGCGCCGCAAGCGTGTCAGCTGTTTCGCCCGACTGGGTAATGACCATCACAATCGGATCGACAGCAGCGTGCGTCGAGCGGTAGCAATACTCGCTGGCATACTCGACATCGACCGCCACGCCGGAAAGATCCTCAATCATGATCTCGCCTGCCAACCCCGCGTGGCGACTTGACCCGCTGGCGGCGATAATCAACTTCTCAAATGTCAGCAGCGCGCCCTCGATGGGCTGTAGTTCGCCCGGGAAAATGATGTCGTTCTTGAGATGCTTCTCGATCGTCCGGGCAATCGCGTCAGGCTGCTCATAAATCTCCCGTCGCATCGCATGAGCAAAGTTATCGCTGGAGCCGTTTTTATGTTTGTCAGTTGGCATAAATAATGATGAAAGCTACGAAATAGAACTTAAGACAAAGCGCGGTGTTCGGTCCAAAGTAGCGCTGGCGCCCTCTTGGCCCCGCATCCTCCATGCAATCCCGCTATGCCTTAGCAGCCCCCTCAAAGTGGGCTTCAATCTCCTCCAGCGTTTTGCCTTTCGTCTCCGGCAGAAACCATGTCGCAGTGACGAAGTAGATCACCGTACAAGCCGCGAACCCGAAGAACATCGTCGAATACCCATACGTACCGACTGTGGGTAGAAAGATTGCGGCAATGGTGGTCGAAACCGCCTGATTGAGCACCAACGCTATGCTCATCCCGTTCGATCGAATCCGCGTCGGCATCAATTCCGAAAGGGCCAGCCACACGCAGACCCCGGGCCCCACCGCGTAAAACGCCATGAAGATGAACAAGGTGATCGCCACAATCCACCCATTCCGCGACGTCGGCACAGGAGTAATCAGCGCCTTCTCGATGGTGAGCGGAGCTTGTCGGGAGGCATCCAAGTCACCCAACGGGTTCGAAAAGAACGCAACCACCCTATTGCCGGGGACGCAGCCTTCGCGCGTAATCTCGATCGGCTTCGTAGCCAGATCGTTTGAGCGCACAACCTGACTGGTAGCGCGAAAGTCTCCGTACGAATAAATCACTACCAGAGATGTGGGCCGGTCGGTCGCTGTGTTCCCGCTATCCTTGAGCAGTTGGTCTGCTAACTGAGCGCTGTAAGTGAGCGTAAGCTTCTGGTCGGCGGTAACTCTGGACTGCACCACCGCTCTCGTGTCGACGCGATGCTTCTCATTTCCGAGGAAGAGCGCGCCGGTGCAAACGAGCGAGATGATAATTCCTGCGGTACCCAAAGCCAGAAGAAACTTGCGGCCCTTTCGATCGACCAGCACGACGCCGCCAAAGGTCACCAAAAAGTTAATAATCTGGAAGACCAGATATCCCCAGTGCGAAGCAAAATCCGAGAGCCCACTCTGCAGCAGAATATTTGTGTTGTAACCGATAATCGAATTAATTCCAGTTGCCTGATTGGATGCAAGAATAATGCATGCCAAGATGAAAGGAATTACATACTTGCGGCGGAGCAGTGATTCCTTTGCTTTACTTCCAACGCTGGTGGCTTGTTTTTCGGCGGCGGTGGTCTCCAGCATCTCCCGGAGTTCCAGATCAGCCTGCTCGTTCGTCCGCGAGCGGAGAAGCGCGGCATAAGCTGCTTCCTGCTTGCCGCGTCGCAGCAACCAACGCGGGGACTCCGCCATCAGGAAACTGCCAATCACAAACAGGATGCCTGGAGGCAATGAGACCCAGAAGATGCGGCGCCAGGCCGTATTCTTGAAAGCAAGCAGTTCGGCAGCATCACCGAGTCTGGCCACCTGATCCACGCGGAAACTGTAGTAAAGGCCCAGTGCCGCCGCGATTACCAGCCCGAGTGTCAGCAGCCACTGAAAAATCCCTGTACCCTTGCCACGGTTTGATGCCGTCAGGCATTCCGCAAGATAGAGTGGAACAACTACGCCGATGAGCCCGCCACTAACGCCCTGCAACAACCGTCCGAACACCAGCGATCCGTACCCGTGGGACAACGCGATCATCGGGATGCTAATCACGAACATGATGCCGCCGAGCGTCATTAGGGACTTGCGCCCCATCCAATCCGCTAGTAACCCAGCGAACAGAGTGGAGATCACGCTTCCGAGAAGCACTGCCGCAACGACTAGGGAAAGTTGGCCTCCATTAAAGCCCGACGTCGCCTCCAGATACGGCAGCGCGCCCGCAATAATGCCGACGTCGACGCCATACAACAGTCCTCCGAGGCCTGCAACGATAAGAAGAAAGCGGTTATAGAAAACTTTCTTGTCGTCGAGAACCGATGGAGCGCTCGTCGTCATAGGAGCCATCATCATATGTGTCGTTCACACCCGCAAGCGCGGTATGAACCTACCCGCCTCACTCTAATTTTTTGGTTGAATTGCACCCCGAATTGTAGCCCACCGGGCGCCAGAAACCGGCAGAAGTGCTATAGGCGACAACGAAAATACTTCCTCGACAGGTTCCAATCCTCATGAGCCTCGCCCCGGGTCAAGAATTCCAGAAGGGGAAGCGTTCGATTTCTTCAGACTGCGCGAGGCCATCTGGCTGTTGCGTGGACGGAACATCGGCAGGGGCCGTGACACTCGACCAGAAGACAAAAGACTCCGCCAAATTTGCGCCCGAGAATTCCTGGTTCCCGCACCGCCGGGCCGCCATGCCCGCCACGGCGTTTCGGGCGAAGATTACATCAGGCAAGCGCTCTCGCGCTGTTTTTTCGGGACGCGCCACACTGGGATTATCTAATGGATGCGGCATTCCACGAAAATTGCTAATTCTAAACATCTTATACCGATGGCCCATCCCTGGTCCGAGCTGCTATACTGCCTTCTTTAACTATTAGCGGTATTCGCGTCGCCTCCGTCCGCTATCTGGCCAATCCCCCTCGGACATTCATTCCTCCAGCGATGCGGACTGTTGTCCCACTTCGTCATGGCGGATAAACTTGCGCACGCTTCTGTTCTGAATCCCAGACTGAGCACCAGTCTCAGCCAGAAGAAGATCCCATCTCTCGACGGACTACGCGCGGTCGCCGTACTTCTTGTAATTTGCCACCACTTGCACGTTCCATTTTTTCCGCAAGGCCGAGGTGTTCTGACATTCTTCGTGCTAAGCGGTTTCCTGATTACCTGGATGATGCTCAAGGAGTCGGAAAGTACCGGGGATGTATCCATACGCAACTTCTATATCCGGCGTGTCCTACGCATCTTTCCCGCCTTCTATGTCTTCCTGATCGTCTCGCTCGCCGCGCGTTGGCTTACCGTTGCTTGGCCGAATCGATCCCTGCTCTACGACTACTTGAGCGCCTTCTTTTACACCATTAATTATCGTCTCGCCCTGACTCCTCACATCGCTCACACCGCTCAGCACACGTGGGCGTTGTCCGTCGAAGAACAGTTCTATCTTCTGTGGCCCTGCGTGTTCGTCGCATTTCATAAGAAGCTTCGACAGTTGACGAACGTCCTGGTTGCCGCCATTGTTTTGATCAACATCTATCGCCTGGTCCTTTACTTTGGATTTCACGCCCGCGAGAGCTGGCTGACCTATTCGTTCGACACGAGGGCTGATCACATATTCATAGGCTGCCTGCTGGCTGTTCTCCTGAAACGCAGCGTAGGAACGTGGTTCTGGAACAGGATTACGGCTCACACATGGTATTCACTCGTTCCGTTCTTACTGGCGATCGCCTCCATTGCGATCTCGTTCCATCGCGGTCTTGCGTACAGGTTTTCCGTAGGTTTCGTACTGGATCCGCTGCTTACAGCAATCTTGTTGGTGCAGGTTGTCGCCCTCGGACACTCAAGGCTTTGGGGCTGGCTGAACTGGAAGGTGATTGTATATCTGGGAAAAATCTCTTATGGCATGTTCCTCTACCACATGCTTGCCAACCGCTTGGTGATCGTGCTCTTCGGAATGCACTCTCTGTGGTTTCGCCTTCCGGCGGTGATTGCCATGTCGATGCTCATCGGTACTTGCTCGTACTACTTGATCGAAATCCGGTTCCTGCGCTTGAAAACCAAATTCGAGCGGGAAACTCCGCAAAAACCTACTGCCTCATCCCTCCGTCCCAATAGGCCATACCCCATTACGAGCCGCCCACTGCCACGAGAACTCGAATCCGCGTGAGATAATGAATTGCTCCCTTGGCCCCGTAGCTCAGATGGATAGAGCAGCGGTTTCCTAAGTCCCACATAACCGAAGCAGTTCAGAGCACTACGCATCAAGTTTTACCTGTTCCCCACACATCAAATCAACCACTTACAAAGCCATGGGAGACAGTCTCCTAGGAGACAAGTACGGGTCTATCCATCCGCTCTCTCACTTTTGCGATGTGCTCCGCGAACTTTTCCATGACCGCCGCGCGCTTCCGGTCTTGGCGCACGATGTAATGCTCTCGCGCTGTAGTTGAGCCCGGAGCATGCCGCAGGATCGCGCGCACTTCGTCTTCGCTGAGGTTCAAATAATCCGAGAGAATTGTGGCGGCTCCACGACGAAATCCGTACCACGTCTTCCACTGGATTCCGTACTTTTTCAGCACTGGTCGAACCTCGCGACGAGCCACATTGCCAAGATTGATCGGGTGAGCGGTATCTCCGCAGATCAGCCAACCGATTCCAGCGACAGTCGCTTTGTATTTGTCCAAGATTGCACGCAGAGGCTCAACCACGGGAATGCTCGCGGCGCCTGCCGGGGGGGATTTTGAGTGAAATCAGGATTTAACGCCAACAATCTATTGGCTCAGCGGTCTTGGAGGCAGAGGCGCGTCCATGTTTTTGGGTGGGGCTGGAAATGTCGCAGGCGGACCATTGCGAGGTTCTGGCCTGTCAAACTGCGCGCTCTCCTTGCTGTCTGGGACAAAAGGTATGTTGAAACCCAAAATCGTCATACGTCGTAGGAGTTCCTTCCCATAGGAGGTACCGTCCACCTCCTCGCGTGCAGCCTCAACGCTGATCAGACTGTCGCGGGGGCCAAGATACAGCAGCGCGTCGGCGGCATCTGTCAGTTTCAGACGAGGTTGGATTTCTCCAGTCCCTCCCGTGATGACGGGCATCGCCGACAAATCGCCAACCCAGCTCCCGTTCAACAGTGCAATCGAAGGCGGAGGCCAGGAATCGAATCGACGATCCAGGTCGTCATAGCCTTTCACTGCATTCGTGCCAGCCAAGATCAGGAACGTCTTCGCCCCGGCTCGCCGCAACTCAGGTTCAATGTAGCCCGGGTTGCTCCAGTTGCTGTGCCGCTTCCGTTGGCTTTGCCGCACCCCTTGGGGCCGATTAGGATCTCCTTGCCCACGCAGAAAATGGGTTGCGCCAGCGATAAGGAAGGCGCGGTGGTGCTTGGCGAGTACCTCGTCCTTTACGACTTGCGCGTACCACTGGTCACGATGGCCCATGAATGGACCGATGTCTTCCTTGGTTTTTACCTTGTTCCAATCGATGTAGGGGTCGCCACAAAGAACACGCATCTGGTGCTTGCCATGGCGGCGCATATTCGTTTCGCGCACCGCTTTGTACAAGTCTCCGTAAATCGGTGGCGGGGGCCCCAGACCAAGTGTGTTACGCTAGGCCCGCTGCACCTCCTTGATCGGAACTGCTTCGCCTGCAATATATCGGTCCACGGACTTCTGATACAGCGAATTTCCAAGTTCCATCACGACGTCGTCAACCCGATCGGCGAACTCAGGGTTAGCGACCAGCGACTGAAGCCATTCGTATTCCTGTTTATTATTATGGATCTCACCCAACATAACGATATCGTGTGTCTCGAATGCCTGCAGGACAACTGCCGACGCATTCTTAGGGCTCGGATCCGCTTGTGTGAGACAAAGTGAGGCCAACACAGACAAAAGTGCTGACACGGTCTGTACAGGATGTACTTTCACCTGCGCCCTCCAAGAGCGGTGCGCCTCTTGAGGCTACAACTAAAGACACCAGCCCAGTAGAGCGGGTTCCGGGCGGTCCGATGTTCGTTGTAGATCCCGCGTGCGGTTGCGTTGTTGCCCCAGTAAAGAACGATGCTCTGACGAGCGTAGCTGTCGTAACGAGCCATTTCACTCAAAACCACCGGTCGCAGAGGTCAGTGAGCGAAATTGCGATTTTTCGCAAGTTGGCAGTTCCGTGTAAGAAAATACCGGCATGACTCTTCCTGATCTGCACGACGGTTCCTTTGATGGTCTGTGGCTTTCGGCAGACAAACGCGCTTGTTTCTTCGTTCGCACAGTGGCGGGAGAACGTTCCACAATTATTTTGACCGACGTTGAAGCCCTAAACATTTGCGGTCTCAGGGCTGGAAATGTCATCTTGGACCTTGTTCTCATCGCGCCAGAAAAACTTACCGTAAAAGACATCGAACAGGCTTACGACCTGAAAAGTGGCGAAGCCGAGAAGGCAAGCCAACTCCTCCGCAAAGCGCAGGAGCAGGGCCTTTCCGGGCTTGAAATCAATCCTTCGTATGGGGCCGAAGGTACGGCGATATTTCGGGCAGCGACAACTGTACCGGAGCACGTTCTGACGTAGGGCATTTTGAGTGTAATCGGGATGTTTCGCCAATTGAGGAGATTCCTTCAGGCGTGGCTGTCTCGGATTACTCCCGGTGTGCCGACAATCCGGTCGTTGATGGCGACAAGACCGTTTCTCGTCAACCAATCATGAAGAGATGTGCAAGATTCGCTCAGTCGATGATTTTGGCGCCTTCCG
>Ga0210403_10000497_pt1 | contig 41109 bp, 72 predicted proteins | sample IncBWC19MmetaG_FD_150863 | JGI IMG/M metagenome (GOLD analysis project Ga0210403, IMG submission 150863) | Forest soil microbial communities from Barre Woods Harvard Forest LTER site, Petersham, Massachusetts, United States - Inc-BW-C-19-M | ecosystem: Environmental > Terrestrial > Soil >...
TTTTAAATTGCATGAACATTTGAGCTAACTGGTTATAAGAAGTTAACTGCGTTAAACCGTCACCGAAGAAACGGAATGGGCCTGATTCTGTATGCAATGCGCCTGTTGGGACTGATTGACCTTGTGAGTTAACCGTCATGACAGGTACAGCTGAAATACAGTTTAAGGCTAGGTTACCTTCGACTTCGTTTGCCAATTCGGTTAAGAACGATTTACCGAATACTTCAATGTATTCATCTTCGCCTTTTTCCAAGTTGAAAATACGTTGTTGCGCGGTAACAGTGAATGAAGCGTTGAATGCTTGATCGCAATTAAGCGTTTCAACTAACTGATCAGCAGGTTGCCAAGATGCCACCAAACCAGCTGCTGTAGTTGCGCGGGGTGGGGTATCGAATGTAACGCTTGATCCTAAGTTAGCCTGAATTTTATCGAAGTCTTTAAACTTCGTGTTTGAGGTGCTGACAAAGCAGCATAAGTTTTGCAACAAGCCTAAAGACGATCTTTGATAGGTCTGTACCTGTTGCAAAATATTATCGGCATATAAAGGCATCGTAATGCTCCTAACTATTCAATCCATGAAAAGTTCGGATAACGTTTGCCCTACACTCTGTATTTGGCCTTATAGTCCTTGACAGATAGTGGGCCTTGATTACCCGTTCCGGCGTTAGAAGGTCTCATCTGACTTAAGGGTTCATTAGGAGATTTGAAATTAGCCGCTTGACTGTTCGATTTAATCGATTCAGAAAGCTTCTTCATTTCAGCTAGTGCTAATCTGGGCTGACGGCCCGCACGAAGGTCGATGTCAATCAAGCCTTGGAGCTGACCAATTTTGGCTGGGCTTTTTAAGAGCTCAACCATTACTTCGCGGGTATTATCAACCAAGTTTGCTAATTGAACGTGGTATGGAATAGTCCGCAAATCAACACCCGATTCAGAAACTATCTTGTCAAAGGCTTGCACTCCGCCATCACCTGCAGCAACTTTGGTGAAGAACTCATTCGCAATTCGTTGAGCGTTTTGCTCTTCGGTTTGGCGTCTGGTTTCTTCTAAATGCTCATTCCTTGAGCGTTGAGCTTCTTCAGCTGCCAGTCGTCTTATTTCCTGTTCGGTCATGCCGTGGTTAGGCTGTGGTTGCATCGGCTGTTGCTGCGTCTGGTTGTAATTAGGCGCATAACTTGCCGGTTGCTGATGAGACTGATGCGCTGACATTGCTGTTTCACGCTTATGTCTCTCTACAGCTTCACTTTTTGCACGTCCTACAAGATCATTAACTTCTGATTGCGAAAAAACCCGTTCCCTAGTTTCGGATGGTGCCGTTGCCGGTGCCGATCCTGATTGCTGCGGTGAAGGTTGAAAGTTGCTCGAACTTTGACCTTCTCCTGAACCTAAATTTTCCATGAGATTCCCTTCTCGACTGTTAACCCCGTCACGGTAATGCCTCTATCTACGTAAGAGTCCCGCCCAATTTATCGTCCTGATAGGCATGGGTGCCTTGGCTATTTCCCCGCCACGGTTGACGTACGTTAGCTTTCGCACATCCCCTGATTAACGCTCAGGTCTCGGCTATTTATCCCTGATAGCTCAGTAAGTTAAGCGTAGGTTCTGGTAGGAAGTTTTGCAAAAAATGATCAAATGAATTAAAATGAAATAGAATTGAATAACAACAAAGCAACCGTTTATAGGTTTTTAAAAGGATTTAAAAACATGGTAAACATTATGGGTAAGGTTTATATAAGCGACAAAGAAGCAGCTGTACGATACGGATATTCACAAGGCTGGTTTCAAAAGATGCGGCATGAGAAGGCTGGCCCACCGTTTGTTAAACTTCGTGGCAAGGGAAAGGTTTATTATGCTATGGAGGAAACCGACAAATGGTTTAAGGATAATATGATGGTTATTTAACCCCAGACTATTCCTTTGCCTTCGCAAGTTTTACAATCAACTTTATGAATCATTGCGTGGTAGTTAAATCCATTTCCTTCACAAATAGGACACTTATACGGCATTTTTCGTAATTTTTCGTTTTCTTCCGATAAACAATGTAATGCTCTGCCAAGATGACCTATTCTTTCAATGTAACCATATTGTGAATCTTCCAATTTTTTAACTTTATCTTGTAATTCGCGAACAGCTGACCAAATACACTCACATTTATCTGGAACTATTTTGTTACAACAAATACAAAATTGTGCTCGCTTCGAATTTAACTGATCTTCCATTTTATTTTATCCTTTGCTTAATTTCGTCCTGAATATACCAAATAGCTTTGCGTAAATCTTCAACCGGCGCATTCTTTAAATCACAACGCCATAGATATTTTATGGCATTGCCAATGTTGAAGTTTAAATGGCGCGTCACATCAATACATTCAATTTGACGTCCGCATTCACACTTAGCTTCTGATTGATTGTAATGAGGTGGATTATTGACAGGATCGTAAGGTTTAAGCAAACCTACTTTTAATTCAGGGTGTTTCTTATATTCATCTACTAGTCTTTCTTCACGCGCTGTTCTATCAGCTGTTGTAACTTCAGTTTCACAAGACAAACTCATTTTAAACTCCATTGATTATTTGTTTTTTCTTTCTTGCTCTTTTAGATATTCCTTGCAGTTTTCACAAATCCAGCCTTCTAACTGTTTATCATAATAAGCTTTGCCAACAATTTCATCTTCGCAATAATCACAATTCTCTTTTTTCATAAACTCGTCCCATCGTTATGTTTTTTTGAGCGCGAACATGCGGGTTTTCAAACGTCCATATTTCACCTGTTTCATCAATTGCTACAACCCACATTAAATTGTGTTCAGCACCATAATCAATTAAAAACCATGCAAGTCCTTTACCTTTTGGTGTGTCTAATGGAATAGGAGGATTAAGTTGTGTCATCATTTTAAATTAACTCACCATGAATTCTTTTGATATAAGTACGGCCTTTGCCATTCTTATGACGGGAATCCCATACTAATCGGGGAACCATTCGGGATGAAATTTCTCGTTGTTTTTTGACAAAATCACTAACAGGTTTATTACGATAAACGGGCTTAAGAGGTTTCCAGAAATGTGTTGTATCAACCATATGAATTCCTTTTCAAAATGATCTTCAAACCATCCATGTCCTAACTTTCCCCCTTTAAGTTCACTGGGAGGGTGCAATTTGTTCCTAAAGGGGTAACAGCCGGATAGCATTATTTTTTCTTTTTCATCTTTCCATCCATCATTTTTTTAGAATGATCGGAATGGGGAGATTTAGGGCGCATAGGCTCTTTATAACTTTTATCGACTGCTTTCTTTTTTCCTTCCTTTGCTTTCATTGTATTGCTCCTTTGGTTTTAAAAACTATTGTATTGTAGCGCCTTGTTTATTGTGCTGCATTCGCGTTGTTTCTGCTTGGTGATTTGCCACATGCACTTTGTTATGAGTTTCAATAGCCTCTCTAAAATGCCTGTGTTGCATGTCTTTCTTTTGCATTGCAAGTTCTACCTGCTTTGAAAAACGCTCTGCCTCAGCTTTAATACGTTGCGTCATACTATTATCTTTTGCAATAGATAAATCAGTTAATATTTTTAATTGATCCTGCTTCAATCTTTCAATATCTAACTTGAACTGTTCCTGATGCATTTGGGCTTTCACTTGGAGCTCTTGACCACTTTGTTGGACCTTTGCCATCTCAACTTGAGCCTTCATAACAGCAGGATTATTTTGCATTTCCTGTTGCTGTTGCTGCATCGCCAATTCTTTCATTTTCGCTTGTTCCTGTTGCCATTCTTCAACTAGCATCTTCAATTGATCAATACCGCGTATTTCAATGTTATCAAGCAATACGTTTAAGCCCTTATCAGCCATGAACGCTTTGAATTGATCCGATACGCCTTGTAAAGCAATTAACTGTTGTAATGCACGTGATTTTTGAATTTGGAACGAAACGCCAGCTTCAACTTTGACATTAAGAACATTCGTATCGTAGAACATCGAAAAGCCGTCTTCCTGATTTACTTTGACATAATCGTGTTTTCCGTCAATTCCCATTACAGGAATAGTCCGAGGGGTTTTATAATACTTGGGAATAAGATCAACCACTATTTCCGCAATGCGCTGAAGCCCCTGTAAAAAGCCCACAATGTAAGGCATAGCAGCGGCATTCGATTGTGTTGCGGCTTCCACAATTGCAACACCACTAAGCTGATTGTCATTGATCCCAAGAGAAGCATCGTAGCTACCCAATATATTTTGGATAAGAGAATCAGTGGATGCGAATGTTTGAACGACTTCAGGAGGCGTTGGTACACGTTGAACTTCCCTTATTGGATTAGGTATGGGTTTGTCAGGATCCTGCTCAAAGAAGGCATTAAATACCATATTACTGGGTTTTTGAATATCTTTATAAGCAGCTAACCAATCCATTTCTTTTGGTAAGGCTTCTTTCGCTACAATGAATTTATGCTGTACTATATTTTCCATTTCATTTGCTAATGTAATCCCCGCAAAGTTTTTAAGTTTTTGCGCACCTTTCGCATGATAAACATATGGGCGCGTAACTTGTTCAACGGCGCCAGAAGTTTTTGGATTACGTAACATAATAGAGTTGCCATCAAAAAATACCAACGGAAAATAGGTAAAATCGGTTTCAACATATTCATAGACCTCGGTTTCAATACAACGATAACGGACGATAGTTTCAAGCGTTGTCCAGCGTGATTTGCCTTTGGGTTGTGGCATTAGAGCGAGAGTTCCTGATTGATCCCAAGTTTCCGCCATCGCTTCATATTCGGCTTGTGTTAGAAGCTCACCGTTTGCTAATTGAAGAATTTTAACTTCACGCTTTTTCTTTTCATAGTAATCACACGCTACAACAATCTTTTCATTGCCGTTTAAATATGACCAATTGAAACCGGAAAAATTACGGGTAAAACTTAATTTATCTACTTTGACGTTTGAATTTATTGTTTTGAAGTCTTCCACTTCGTAAGGCATACATTCAAAACAGAAACGCCCATCGCCTTTATGCGAATAGCGTGCCATTTGGTCGTACCCACATAATGTTGGATCATAAACCCGATCAAACTTGAATATTTGCTGGAAAGCTTTTTTGCCCATAGGCGCTGCATAATCAGTCCATAGTTTCCCGCTTGAAAAACCGCCTGAATAGAGGTCTTTCATAATTTCCCAACGGGTATGGTGATTACGTTTATCAAGTAAGATATGGCGTAAATGCGCTTCAACGACATGAACCGTTGCGGGATCTGCTTCCTCTTCGTCTTCCGATCCCACTTCAATGGAAGGTTCCTGCTTTGAAAATTCACCCATTAATCTTGATATATAAGCTTCCGAAACGTTAAATTCAATTTGAGGCTTTGAAAGTGTCGTTAAAAGCGTGATATCGTCTTGAGTAAGGGATGTTTCGAATATGAATCGTCTAAATTCATGAAAGCGTTCATAGTTGCGCTTAAAGGCTTCGTAAGATTTCTTTACGTTCTCTTTTATGCGCGCAAGCTGGTCTTGTTGCGTTTTAGCTACTGCCATATGCTCTCGTCCTTAAGGTATCGACATGTTGCGTCCGTTGCATCATGCTCTTGGCTAATTGATCGTAGTCAACTTGATTCGCTACTGCGTGCACTACAATTTTGTCAATGAAAGCCGCCTTCACCGCGTCATAACAGGTATCGGCAATGTCATCAAACCGATGCGTATTGTTTGCCGTGATATCCGTCATGTGGTTAAGACACATTGTCGTATGTTTTCCGTACGAGGGCAATGAGACTTGTTTAGCGGCTATGTACTGCTGCATATCAATAAAACGTTGGGTTTTAGACCCTGATTTGGATGTGCGTTCAATTCCAATGACTTTAATGCCTTGCGTGCGCTTTAAAACTGAAACCAAAGTCACACCCGTTGATTTCTTTTCAATAATGGCAAATTGAGGTTTAACATCAAACTTCATACAGCTTGCCCAGAAATGTAGAAATTCATTTTCAAGATCTTTGGGCTCAATGTTTAATTCCAAGCAATCAAGCCAATGTAATGCAAATAAATTAGGCACTGGAACGTTAAGGTGTTTAATTTGATACAATCCCCAAAATGAAAAGACTGTTTTATCGTTCCATTCCTTTTCGGTTTCCGATGTATCAACAGTAAGAAAGGTGCCTAATATGGACGGGCATTCATCCAATAAAGGGAAATATTCTGTTTTATATAAACCACCACCTGCCGGAATTGGATCTTGCTGATATTGAGATGCAAATACATAGGGCTTATGCTGTTTCATATTAAGCAAAACTTCACGCGGCATTACTTCCGGATAACGTGCATTACCTACATCGTCCAATGCCTTAATATTGACGTGATGCCATTTATTGCCGTCTTCCCCATTTAAGAGATAGGTGAAGAGATCGTCCTGATGAAGTCTTTGTCCGATGATAACAATGGGGACATTAAAACCACGACAACGTGGGGCAATTGTTTCGATGAAATTTCTTTTGACCTTTTCTCGGATAACGTCACTATGTACTTCGTCTGGTTTATGAATATCGTCAACGAAAACGCCTCCTGAATAACGATCCAAGCCAGGTAAACCAGCATCACGACCTGTAACAGGCCCAGAACTCCCGAAAGCAGCGACAGCACCGCCGACGGTAGTCTTGAAAAAATCTTTTGCGGAAGTTTCCCGACTAATTTCAACATGTGGAAATAATCTCCGATAAATTGGCATCATCATTGTTTGCTTGATGATATGGGTATGACTTGATGCAAGTTCGTGCGCAAATGAAATATATAAGTGATTACAATCCGCATACCACGCATAAGTCCACGCAATAAACTTTTTAATTAATTCGCTTTTAGACCAACCTGGAGGACAGTTTATCAAAAGGTATTTTATCTTACCGTAAAAGACATCCTGCAAAGCGCGTGCAATTTCAATAAAATGCGATTCATTGCTATCCGGTTGACTAATGATAAAATCACGGCTGGTTTGTTCCTTGAACATAAACCGCGTGAATAAAAGGAAGTCTGAAAGTAAATCAACCCTCAGCTGGTGCAGATCGTCCATTTTTATCCCCTTTTAGACGTTCCACTTCCTGTTTTGCTTTATCAATTGAGGAATCTTTCTTTGCTTCGTCTTCAGGAACAGTACGACCGTAATCGTTCGGGAAACGACGTTCTAATTTCCATGCAGCAGCTTGCCAGTGAACTTCAGAAGCTTTATCAATTTTATCGAGCCATGTTAATGCTGCATAAGATTCAACACGTTTAACATCGCAATAGAAGTCGTAATATATTTTATCGGGGTGTGCATCGATTTGTTCTTCGTGTAAATCAAGTATTGATTCAGCACGAATCATCCAGCGTCTGAAAGTTTGATAATGAAAACCTGCATAACCACAGGCAATATTATAACTTGCACCCTTTGCAAGTGCGGCTAGAAACCTTTCTTTCATCCCTGCTTTAGCCAGCTTTAGCGGCTGGCCCTGTGCTACGTCTTCCATTCGCTATATCCTCAAATGCTAATCCGTTAGATTCGAGTATCGCTTTTTGCCCTGTAAAGTCCTGCCACCGCTTAATGATGACTTCGCAATACAAAGGGCTTATTTCCATTATAAGGCATTTTCGGTTATGTTTTTCACATGCTATTAGGGTAGTACCGGATCCGCCGAATGGATCATACACATAGTCATTCGGCTTTGAATTATTAATAATGGGACGGCTCATGCATTCTAAAGGTTTTTGGGTTCCATGTCCCCACGTCTTTTCCGCATTTCCGTTTCCAAATGAATTATTATTGAGGATGTCCCAGACTGTTGATTGATCTCGAGCGCCCTGCCAATTGTGTTTTTTTCCGTTTTTAACCACATACCAGCAAGGTTCGTGTTTCCAGTGATAATCGCCTCTAGATATAGCAAAATGCTGCTTTGCCCATATAATTTGACTGATAATCTTAAAATCGCAATCGATAAGATTTGCAGCGATTGTATGACTGTGAATGCCAGCATGCCAGACATATGCAATATCACCAGTAAAAAGGCTATAGGCATCAGACCAATCCACTTTATTATCATTTTCGACTTTTCCTTTAGAGCGTTCGCCCACAGCAAGATTAGATTGATCGCGCCATTCCGGATCATAATTAACTCCATAAGGTGGGTCGGTCACCATTAAATTTGGGTTATGGTCTTTGCATAGTTCTTTTACATCAATGGGGTTAGTAGAGTCACCACAACGTAAGCGATGACACCCCAGGATCCAAGTGTCGCCGCGCACAATAACAGGGTAGTGATCCACAAGAGGGATATTATCTTCATCATTTAAACCATTATTAATAATTTCGGGGTTAATAAGCTTTTCGATTTCTTTATCTTCAAAGCCTGTTTTAACCAGTTCAAAACCCGCTTCCTTTAATTCCTGTAATTCTATTTTGAGTAATTCGGTATCCCATCCAGCTTCGAGCGCAATCTTGTTGTGCGCCAATATATAAGCTTTTTGCTGTTCTCGTGTTAAATGTCCCAATTGAATTGTGGGAACATCTGAAATTTGCAATAATTTTGCAGCTTCATAACGACCGTGTCCGGCTATGATGCCATTCATTGCGTCAATTGCAATAGGATCATTAAAACCAAATTCTTTAATTGATGCAGCAATTTTGGCAATTTGTTCTTTGCCATGAATTCGGGCATTATTTACATAGGGAATTAATCGGTCAATCGACAAGTAAGAAATTTTCAATGATGGTAATTCCATCTTCAAATCCTTTTTTTATAATCGGCATACGGCGCTCATATATCCCTGCAGGGGCTTCATCCATGATTAAAATATGAGCGCTATTCATTGCCAACTTAGTAGCTCCTAGCTCTTCAGTACGAACTATCATTAAAAGCGTTGCTGAAGCATTGAATTAATTAAATCTACGCAAACAGGGTGGAGTTCGTTTAATTTGCGTTTGAATTCGTATAGGGCATCGATTGCAGTCTTCATATCCTCTTTTTCGTCGCGTTTGTAGCCGGTCGGAATAGGAGGCATAGAAGGAATAGAATATTCAGAAATAGAATTAACAGAATTACAGGGATTTCCAATACGGTGGAGCATATTCATTCCTTGAATAAGTATTTGACAGCTCTAATATAGCGCAAATAAAACGCAAAATCACCTTTTTTATGCTCACAATAATAGTCGATTTATTAAAAAAAGACTTGCATCGGTATTACTGTAGTAATACAATAAACACATAAATTAACGAGGAGATAGAAATGAATAAATTAATTAGAGTAATTGTAACCAAAAGTAGTTGCCCATACGTACCTTTAAATGTCGAATGTCAGGCTGTTATCAAAAATGGAAAGTTATTAACTTGTCATAGAATAGATACTGGCGCCGGTACTTATTTAAATGGTAATGAAAAAATTGAATATAAAGAAATTAACTAGGAGACGAAAATGAAAAAAGTAACTATAGAATATTTAACCCCAGCTGGAAACTGCAAACAAATGACAGGCACTTTAGTTAAGTATTGCTGGGATGGCGATGTAATTATTATTAACGATAAAGGTGCAAGAAAAAAAGGAATGCCGGTTCAATTCCACGAATAAGAAGAATGCCCCGAAAGGGGCTTTAATTAAATAAGGAACCTAACATGACTACCGAATATGAACAAATGCTAATAACAAAATACGATTTAATGTTTGAATCAAGGCTTGCACGTGTTGAAACAGCCCAAGAAAATACCGCTCAAAACTTAATAAGCGCTGAAAAAAATTTAATGGATGCCATTAAGGAAATAAAAAGTGATTTACGCTGGATGTTCGGCATAATGCTAGGCTTTAGCGGTATTTTATTAGGATTAATGGCAAAAGGCTTTCATTGGTTTTTATAGGGATAAAAAATGGAATTAGACGAAAATACTTATGTTTTAGGTTATTGGTTTGCAAGCGATAAAGATTCCAATTGCTGGTATATGATGATTTGCAAAAAAAATGGTAAATGGGAAGGACAATACACTTTTCGTTATAACATGGATAAACCTGGAGAAGAATTTAATGCCCACTCCGGAAAGGATAAAAAAAATATCTATAAAATGAGCTGGAAAGGTGAAACACCTGAAGATCAATTGATCGGTAAAGTAAATGCTTTATTCGAAGTAATAAAAGTTAAATTTAATGATTTTAATGATTCCTTTCTTGTTCAAGGTGATTCTACCAAATTTATTGAAATTGCTAAAACGAAAGACTATATGCATATGAAATGCGTTAAAGGAAATTAAATGAATAACAATCCGAGAAGGACATCCGTTTACTTAACACAGGAAGGATATCGTCAATTAGAAGACTTAAGCGCAAAATTAGGTGAGAATAAAAGTAAGGTGATAGCGAGAGCGATTCAATTGCTGCATTATTCCTCTCGCTTTCCAAATATCGATCCAAGGGAATTTTTAAGCAAGGAAAACGACGATGCAGGCACACATTAGTTTTGACACATTGGAATATATGGACGAACTAAAACGGGGCGGCGTATCGCAAGCTGAAGCGGAAGCCATTACCAAAGCCACATCAAAAGCATTCGTGCAATTGATGCTAACAAAGGAGCTTTCAACCAAGAAAGATTTGACGGATTTAAAAACAGATTTACAGGCTTTTATTGTTAAAGCAATTACCTCAACCATTTTTATAATGGGGAGCATTCAAACTTTTTTACATTATGTGAAGTGATTTATGATTTTTAATATTATTTTTTGGCTATTTTTTATAATATTTTGTTTATATACGTCAGGAATTTATATTTGCGCCTGTTTTGAACATAGAATGAAGCCCAAATCCAAAAAGCAAATAAATAAGATTTAAAATATCATCCGGTTTTATAGGAAAAGGCGACACTATTCCTGTTTCAAAACAGTGATGAGACCAGATCAAAGTTGCAATAACAATCTGTGGGAAATAATAAATTAATACTAAAAAACCGCATGTCCATCCAATTAAAGGCTGCCATCCGCTATTAAATAGTTTTTGAGAAGCCGCTAAAATTGCATTTACTTTAGATTGTTCCGCTATGGAATTATTTAATTGTTTTTGAAGCTCTGATTCGGCCTCAATTCTTGCTTTATCTGTTGTGTAAAGATTACTTACTGCTTCAATAGGTTTTGCAAGTTCCGATCCTGAAATTAACCAGTTTAATAATCCCATTATAATTCTCCGGTTAACATAATTTCAGCCAGATTTTTATATCGTTCAGGACATTGTATGGCAGCTTTAGAATTTAATATTTCTTGCGATGCATTTTTCCAGTCTTTAACTTTAATGAATTCCAGCATTTTTTTAAAATTAAGAAGACCCACAACGCCCAAATTAAAGCACATATCAAGTAACGCAATTTGTCTGTTATCATCCAGATCTGCAAATTCAGGAAAAGCCCTAACAAGCTTATTAGTAAAATAAATGATATCGTCATCCAGCAAGGAAAGCGCTTCGTCTTGAGAAATACCACGCTCATCAAGGTTGCGCCCAAAGCCAACAGTATTGTGGCCAGTTGAATCTTTATAGACAAATTGACGATATTGCTCATGGCGTATTAATAAACCTCTCAATTTCTGTCGTGCGCTGGGTTGCATCCAATGCCTCCGTGAAATTCCGTTTCACTTGCATTGTATCACAGGCTAAATGACATTCATCACAAACGTAATAATCATAAACGACATAAACGGTCGCTTTGCAGCAACGACTTAAAACCATATTAATTCCCTTTAAAAAAAAGCCGCTATTCCGGTGCGGCGAACTTAAGTGACAAGGAGCGGAGTTTTAGAAAAATGATCAGATTTTATTGTTTATAAAATCCGTATAAATTTTAATTGCATCATCGCATCCATACGCATAAGTAGCATAATAACCATCTTTTAGTGCATTCTCAATGAAAGCTTCCTGATCAATATCTTTCTTGCCATTTTTTTGATCACGCCGTTTCATATCAATATATAGTCCATGCCACTTGGAATTGGAACGTTGAATAAAATAATCAAGGGTGCCAGGTAATAAACCTATTCTGATTAAAGCTTTTGTAAACCAGCTTTCGCGCATTCCCTCATTTGGAATATGGTGGATACTTTTACCAAGCTTTAACTTCAGCTGGCAATAGCTCCAGAAAGCTTTCGATTCCTCATATTCAGACGGTATTATTTCCTGGGTTTCAAGTTTAAGAATTGGCCTCCGGCCTAATCTTTTCTTCCGTAGCATATGCCTCCTCCATGAAGCATTGTTCTATGTAGAACATTATGCTATTTTCTGTACGTTTTTTCTATTAACTTACAAGGAAGATAAAAATGGCAAGAGCACCAAGCTATGCAACAAAGAAAGACTTAATGGAACATAAAAAAGAAGTAAAAAAAATGATCAAAGAAAGTTCCACCAAATTGAAGAAATGGGATGTGAAACAGGATAAAAAAGAAATGAAGAAAGAGAAAAAGAAATAATCCATTAGGGGAAGATGTTTTCATTTTCCCCTTTTTAATGAACTACCCCATCCCGATTAACCAAGTTAATCATAAATTGTTCTACCTGCCACTTAATCATCGGATAGGTTTCCATGTCATTTTTTAAGGTATTTTGCAAGGATGCAGAATTGCACGGGGCTGGGAGGCTTAATTCCTCCAATTCGACTTTGACGTTTGTAAAAGACCAGAGCGTCTCGTATTTGCTCATAATTTAATCCTTGCAATGCTGATTGCCATATTGTCTTGAATAAAGCTTCAAAGGCTTCATTCTTGAAAATCCTTGTCCAACGCTCAGTATAAAATTCTTTCATGCAATTAAAAAGCTTATCTATCCATTCCATTGGCGGCTTTTCCATTCGACCTCCTGTCAAAAGGCTTTTGCTTTTAAGCTTTTATTAAAGCAAAAAAAAAGACTTTGCTAAAATCTTTTTGTAGCTTTTTGTAGCTTTTGAAGTAACACTTATTTGGGTTTTCCGAACACTTATTTAGAAAAAATGTGGATAAGTGCAAGGTGGCGATGAAAAGATATAAAAATGTATGAGAAATAGGTTTTTTAAATAAGGTTTTTTGATTTAAAAGTGATCAAAACTTAGATTTAGGCAATAGAAGGTTGTTTACTTTAAGTAAGAAGGTTGAAAGCTAGAGGGCTATCCGGTTTTTAATGAGGTGGGGCTTGTCCGTTTCTTATTAATTCCATCGCATCCTTCACGCTAAATCCTTTAGCCACAAGGTTATTGATCTTATCCCTTATCGCTATGCCACTGCCTGCATTAGAATCGCTTGGTGGCCTTTTAATGCAGGATTGTAGCTTTGACGACAAAGTAGGATTTTGATTAGGGGTTTTGGGTTGTTTAGATTTGAATTTTGCAGTTTTTCTGTAAATTTCGCGTTTTTTTTGGTTATTATTTAATCTTGCCTGTTTTTCGTGGAATTTTATCGCTTTTTCTTCGCGGGCAAGTAAAAACTCTGGCAATAATTCTAACATTTCAAAGATTTTGTCGGTAAATTCGATTCGTACTTCTTTTGTTCGGTAGCTACCATCATTATTTTGTTCACGAAGAGTTACAACTTCAAGGATGCCTCTTTCTTTCAATAACTTCATTTCGCGTTTTATGCGGATTGCGTTTTGGTCTGTCGCATTTTCGAGGAAAGCATAATTGTAGTAGCGAAATTCGTTGCGGTTGTCGTAATGACCGCACGCCATTCGATGGATGTCAAGGTGGTGCAATAACACTGGTAAAGTAAGGCTGTGAGTTCCTTCGACACGTTCAGTACGGATTTTTCGTCCAGTCCCTTTTCCGTTTTCATCTTGATGATAAAACAATCCTGAAAACGCGGTAAACCGAAAGTTATGCTCAAGGGCTGCATAAACTCTTCTTTTTGCTTCTTCAATAACATAAGGCCGTCTTTTAGCTTCTCTAAAAATTTTCGGTCTTTTGAAACTATCCTTATTGTGACCACAACGATTTCCTTTGCGAGACTCTTGCGCAATTAAACTATTTTGGTTATTATCGCCCTGTATAGGTTCGACCACGCTTGCGATATCCGACTGTCTCGAAAATAGTGAAATGTCGCAAGCGGGCATCCTTCCCGAATTCATCATATGTTTCCTTATCTTTCCCGAATCCATTCGGGATTTTTTTTGCCTGATTCTGTTACAACTTTATAACAGTCCTTTTTTGTACTAAGTTTAGTACTACGTGATAATGACAGGATTTACACCTGTTCTTCTCTGGTTAGCCTACCGCCGTTTACTTGCCGGTTACAGACATAGGCCTCGCCTAGGCACAATCAGAGGCTCTTCGATTAGCACATAGCCTACTGCGCTATGAAATTTACCTATCTTTACGAGCTCCAATTATCACGAAAGTTAAGAGTAACCCCTTCTTAAATAAAAAGTCAACATCATAAGTTGTTGAATTATATAGATTTCTTGATTTCAAGATTTCAAGATTTCAATATTTCATTCTTCATTTTCAATATAATTCAATAACATAGTTAGCAATAATTCACGCATCGTTCTGCGTTTTTTTGCTAATTTTATTTTTACTTCATTATGTAGAAAGGTAGGAATCCTGAGCGGATATTGCACAACATCCATATTTTCCATGAGTTTTTTCATTTTTTTATAATGTTTTTCTTTGTCAAAAGTTTTGCCAGATTCAATAAACGCCATCTTCCAAGCCTCCCGAATTATTTTTTTGCGCGTAAGAGGTGTTCGTCTCTTCAATTTCATCAATGATTTTTTCAATTTCTTTGCAGGCTTCCGTGCCATAAAATTCTCCATCCAAGACAGTTAATCCTTTGTCAACGCTTGTGGGATAAGCCACACGCTGTGAAGTTCCGTTTTTTAAAACAGGTAACTCATACTTTTCTAGCTCTTCCTCAATTTCTTTAGCAAGGTTGGTGCCGGTTATTTTGCGGCTGACCACAAAATAAGCCTTAACATATCCTTTTGAAAATGAAATACGGTCTTTTACATTGCGAATAAGATCCCCTGTTGCCCAGATGTCATAAGGTGAAGGCTGTACCGGTATTAAAATTAAATCTGCACATTTAATAGCTGCAATGGTTATAGGGGATATTTGAGGAATGCCATCGATTATTATTCGATCATACATATAAGTGTATTTAACAATATCTTTATCAAGAGTCTTTATTGATATGCAGGTCATATCAATTAATTCTCCATTGCATCTTTCATGCCACTTTTGTGCTGATCCCTGATTATCTGTATCAATTAAAATTGTTTTAATATTTCTTTTTGTATAAGCCCTTGCCAAATTGACAGACAAGGTAGTTTTGCCGGAACCGCCTTTTTGATTCAATACTGCAATGATCATTTTTAATCCTTCTGATTTCAAGAAACATTGAAATATTGACATCTTGAAATATTGGAGTCAATTTAAAAATTAAAAAGATCTTGTATTAATTAAAAATGTTAAATAGAATGCGCCATTCATAAAAAACAGATATTAAATAATCCGCCCGTGCACACAAATGATTTAGTGGTTCACCTCTAAACTGGGGCTTATCAGATGTTTTGTTAAGCCCTTATTTAGATTAGTAGGTTGTTTCATTTTTAAGTTTTTGTTGCATTTCATAAAGTTTTTTTTCATAAAGCTGTCTTGATTTTTGAGACATGGAATAAGCATCTTCCAGTTTTGCATTGCCTTCTTGTTCTTCATAAAAATGAATCATCTTTTTACTATGCTTATAATCTGTATAAGCTTCAGCCACAAAACCAATTAACCAGAAAATATTAACAATCATTGCACCTGTTGCTATTTGACCTAAAAAAGTCTCAGGTTTTAATCCAGTATAATAATCAAAAATAGCAATAATAATATTTATAATTAAAATTAAACTAAAAGTTCTCAATGAAGTTTTATTAATTTTAAGCATTGCTTTTTCGTGTTTTATATATATATCAAGATACGCATTCATCTTTATTATTTCTCATATAAAATTTTGCAGCTTCTAAACAAAATTCACCCGCAGCAAAAGAAATCTTTGATAACTTTTCAAAAAAGATAGCTTGTTGAGGCATAAGTTGATCAATAAGAGTTAAGATTATTTTTAATTGTTGTACGGCTTTCATTAATTCATCTTCTTTCATTGTTCTTCCTTTACAGTTAAAGCCAAATTATGAGCATCATTGAGCATTGCTTCAACAAATCCCAATATTTCACCAGTAGATTTTTTATCCCATGAGTCTTTGGATATAAATCCATAAAAATTTCCATCAAAAGTTATTTCATAAAAACCTCGTCCACTATAAGCCTTACTTTCATAAATGGATGACCACTCTTCATCTTTATATTCAATTTTCCACTTGTTTTCTTTCATTATTCATCCTTCGGTTTTAAAAAAGTAATGGTATGCTCATCAATATGATGATGTTCCATAAAACTAACCTTGCAAGATTCATATTTGCAAAATTTATGTTCTTCATACATTTCGTGTTCTTTTCCTTCAGCTCGGGCTTTTTCTAATATTTCAATGTGCGTTTTTATGCCTTTAGCTTTATATTCCAATTCTTCAAGCTCTTTTTTTAATCTATTTAATGGATCTCTCATTTCAGGGAAAGCCGCTTCAATAAGATTTTGTATCATTGAATTAATTGTTAATAAAACAGAATCGCCATCGTTTGTGTCGTTAACCATCATTGAACAATTATAAGATTTTCCATCACGATTTAAAAAAAGAATAAATGCAGGAAAATAATTCCCCATATTATCGTGACAACCTCTCCATTCTGATTTAAGTTCCAACATTTTCTTCTCCTTTAAGAATTACAACCTGCTTAAGATCGCCCCACCAAATACCTCTATCAATCATATAAGTTATACTGGTTAATAATGAATCAAGTTTTTCTAGTATATAGCCTTCCTTATTTTTTAATACATCATGAATAGCTATAACTGCAAAATTAAACCCGTTTCTAAAATCTTCATTCGTTTCTTTTGGAACTATTGGCACTACTGACATAGACTTTCCTTTTTATCCCGATTTCTTAAATATGTTTCACGTCTTAAATTTTCACTTCGGCTTTTTGATTCCCAGAATTGTTCCATTTTAATTTGTAAATCGCGTAATCTAATGCGCTCCATAATATTTGGAATGGAGTTTAGATCAAATTTAACGAAATTCATTTTTTCATCAAACAAAAAAGCGCCACAACACATTAAACAAAAAGATAAATCACCTGGCTTGGGTGCAACGGTTTCATTACCTATTAAAGTGGCTGAAGTGCATTCATAATCACAATAAGGACACGTGTTTTCCTTTAAAAATCCATTTTTAGGTTTTTTCTTCATTGTCATTCCTCTAATGGTTCGCTTAAAAATCCTGTTATGTTAAACTTTCCTTTTTCCATGATATCTACGGAAACATAATGCTGATACCATCCACAACGAGGATCGAAACATTTATCTAAAGACACATTATAGGAAGTTTCTATTTTTATAGAAAAATCTGGATAGTTTTTTACTTGATCATTATCACTCCAAGGCCACCAGTTATCGTAAATGATTTTTTTAAGCTCTTCACGATTCTTAACAATTACAGTGGTTTTTAGTGATTCTTCTAAACAACCACGGTGAAATCTGAATAGCGGCACTTTTATGTTTCCTCAATTAATTTTGTTAATTGATCCCTTAACCAGATCATTTTTTCTTTACTTAAAACACGTGCATAATAAGGCATATATGGTTTAGAAAGCTTATCATCACGATCAAGACCCAAACATACACGTATTTCCTGATTTTGATCTTCAATCACAATTGCAGAATCATATTTTTTATTCCAGTCGTCAACATATTTAGGAACAAAATAACTACCAATGCAAAATATAAATTTCATTCTTTATTCTCCTGACGATTTGGTATCCAAGCAGTCACCCATCTTGTTATATTTTCGCCTTTATGAACGAAATATCCTTTTATAAAAAGACAATCTTTAATAGTTCTATACAAAATACAAACTTTGCATTTGACATAAGAGTCATTCAAAGGAAGAGCTTTTTTAACGCTGATCCATTCACTCATTTTCTTCAGCATCATCCGTTAAATTTTCAGCATCTCTATAAACTAATTTCCTATATTGAATAAGATCATCAAAAACAATTGGTTCCAATCCTACAATATCCCATTTTGGATCTCGTTGATCATATCTTTCAGTTGATAGAACAAAATGATATCCATCAAAATGTACATAAAGACCATCCCCTAAATAAGTTTTTTGTGAATATTTCTTTATAAAATCTTTTCTATTCATTTTCTTTTTCCTAAGACCAGTGAAATGCCATAGCTTCTGCTATTCCCTGAAACGTTCTTGATCGATATTTTGCGGTATGGGATTTACATGTGTCTACCCATGTTCGCCATCTTGTACCGGTCCACATTCTCTTGGGTGTTACGACATTTGTATATGTAAGCCTGGGTAAATTTTTTAACCACAAGCAAGTCGCTTTTGATTGAGGATGACCAAAATGATACGGATGTATTATTTGATCTGCTCTTCGGTATTCGCGCTCTGGCAAACCTCGTGGATTTTCAACCGCGATTTTATTTATCGGTGCATTTATTAATTTCATAAAAAATTCGAAACCTTCTTTTCTTTTTTCAAGTCTGCCAGTTTCCTTTATTCTACAGTTCGACATATTAGAAATGTAAGTGCAGGGCGGGTGTGCTATCATTAGATCCCAGCCTTGATCTAAAATGTCCAGTACATTACACTGTATATGATTTCCTTTTTGTTCGCTCGGGAGAAGATCACAAGACCAAGCATCATGTCCTTTAGCTGCAAATGCTTCTCTTACTACACCTGAAAATTCGCAAGCAATCAAAATTTTCATTACAGAACTCCAGTTTACTTAAGGCCGGTAAGTCATATTACCGGCCAATGAGTATTAATTTATCTTTTTAATGGGTTGAAACAATTGCTCATCATTTAATTTAATATTGGCAGGATCATATTTGCCCTTTTGACCACAACTAAAACAATAGTATTCATATGTTAAATTATTAAGCATGAAACTGGGTGTTTTTTCATCATGAAATGGACAAAATATGAGATATTTATGATCATTAATTTTTTTAACTTTTCCTGTGTATGAAATTTGACCTAAATCACTTTCTAATAATTTACTGATAACTTTTTCCTCTGGCGATTTTGAAATTAACAGATTCTTTTTAATTTCTTCGATGTCATTTTTAATTTGTTCGTAAATATGATAAAAATGATCGATGAAAGATTCAAAATCATTTTTTAAAACAAATCGTTTTGATTTCATTCATCGTTCCTTATTTTTGATAAATCAATTAATAAAGCTTTATCAGTCGTTAAATCAAATTCAACAGATACCGTTTTCGATTCATTTATTTTCAATTGATCCGGTTTGTAAAATTGAATTCTTAACACTTTTTCCCCCAAATTATTTGATAATTTAAAAGAATGAGGAACGTCTGATTTTGAAATCTTTAACAAATTTTGATTAAAATTATTAAAAAAAACTTCAACACTATCATTTAATTTCCAATCTAACAATGATGTAATTTCCCGTCCTATATAAATTGTTATTTTAATTGATGATCCTGTTTTGCCTTTTATTTTTCTTGAATAAAAATATACTTGATCGGCTTGAATATTATGCGAACGTTTTTTGCTAATCGAGCACCATTCTTGACCTAAGCTTCCTTGCATAATTATCTCCTTAAGGTGTGACTTCTTTTATAATTTGACGACTTGAAAACCGAATTATACGAATCTTTTTTCCAGTTGCTTTTGCAATTTTATTTGCAGAATCTAATACAGATTTTTTGTCAGCATCTGTTCCTCCTATCATTGGATTTAGTAAAATTTTTCCAGAAAAATCTGGATTTTCATAAGATGCGGCTATTAATCCTTCATTACCATTTTCATCGACAGCTACACCAACTAAAAAATCATCCATCTTTGAATAATTTTTTTTATGATCTATTACCTCAAATTTATCAGTTTTAACTTCAGTCATTTATTACCTCAACATTTAACACAACACGGATCCGGATCCCAAGGCGGACAACATCTTGGACATTTCTTTCCGGTTAATTCAATTGATTGACTAAGTGATGTAATTTTTTTACAGGTTCCCAATGTATTAGCCGCATAACAATTTAAAGCAATTAAAGATAAACAAACTACTACAATTTTTTTCACGCTTTTTCTCCTTCTGTTAAAATTTCTGGAATTAAAGGCATTAAATGTTTCTCTCCTATTAATCCATATGGTTCTACTTCTCTGATATAAGCCTCAACATAATGACCTTGTTGTGGAAAATCAAATCCACATTGTGCATTCATCCAATCGGCAATAATACGGGCATCTGCTTCAGGCAAATAAAGTTTTTCTGCCACATAATCCCATCTAAATTCTGTTCTATTTAATCCAAATAAAAAACATCCCACGCGTTCAATTGCAATAAGAAGTCCATCTCGCGACATATCATAAAATGGATAAGTAAAAAAAGCAGTAATTCGAAACATTGTTCCATTACCCAAATCAATCCACCTGCAGATGGGTCTATGAACTATATTGTTAAAGTCTATTATTCGAGGCCATTTAACTTTTACCATTTAAGTTCTCTAATGTTTGTTGAATATAACAATTGAATATATCTTTGCATTCATCTAAAAAAATCGGCATCTGTTTTTTAACTGCAAGCATATTAGTTAATATATCTAAAGTTTCACCTGTAAAACCAATTGATGAATCACGCAATATTTTAAATAACGATTGTTCGCTTACAGATGGGTGTAAATTTATAAAAATTTTCATTACATCATGTAAATCTTTAATCAAAGACGCTATTAGTTTTTCTTCTTCATTTTTAGGGTTTTTTTTCTCAAACTTTGGCATCGGTTTGTATGTCATTAAATTTTTCCGGAAAGAATTTTCTATAAACCCAATTACGATCAGACGATTTTTGCTGGCAAGAGGGAACATCGACACAATATTTAACATTGATAAACATGATACCTGGAGGTGAATTAAATAAATTTCCGATATCAATCGTATTTACACGGATAAATTTATCAAGGCGTTGTTGATCACAACAGGGGCATTTCCAAGTAATTTTATCAAAATTAGGAGGTGCTGTTGGTTGATCCATGATTAATGTTTCCTAGGGGGAAGAATAATTTTAGGTTGATAACTTGCATTTTTAACTTCATTTTTTGCAGAATTTAAGACTTTTTCAGCATCCGATTCTTTGACTAGAATATCATTCTGAGTAACAGTTTTTTCAGATCCGTCCGGCATCTTTATAACGGTTGATCCTTTTTCTCTTATTTCTTTAACTTGCTCGACTGATAAAGGCATATAACGATGTTTAGGATTATATTCTTTTACTTTTTCGAAATTATCTTTTAAATGATTAATAATAGTCGCTTTAATATAATCAAAATCAATAGGGATCGTTGGTAAAAGATCTTTAAGGTAATAATACATGTTTGTTGATATGGACATTATCACATTCATGTTCATGATAATTACATCAGCATCCGTTAAACTTCCTTCAGGATGAGTTCTAATAAAATTATCTACTTCCTCTTGGTAAACACTCATAATGTTTTTAACAATACATTTAAAATCATCTTTAACATCAGTCATTCTTCTTTTCCTTTAAATGTCCGTAATAATGAAGTTCCATGTCATTCTTCAAATCTTGATATTCATTTTCAATTAGAGATATTGATTCGTTATCACCTGCTAAAATTAAATGATTTCTAAGTTGAGCTAATAAAGCAAAACATCGCCCAAGCATATAATCTGATTGATTGCTCATGCAGCTTCCTTTTCGATGAGTTGTTCAATTAAATGTTTGCACTGATCTATTACATATTCTTTTGTTCTCAATAAATCACAGAATTCACTATTAGGATCTTTTCTAAAATCATAAAAATCAGGATATTTTTTCTCCATATCTTTTTTTACTTGAATATTGATCTCGATCATTAATTTAATTCCTGCTGATATTTTTTCATCAAAAGAAAATATCTTTAAGGCTGTTTCAAGATCCATTAAATCACCAGCATGACCGCAATCGAAACCTATCCATTTATCTTCACATGGATGTTTAACAAGAAGTTCTGCCATACTATGCTTTTCAAAAAATGTAATACCACCATGAACATCTATCAAAAAATCTTCTTCATTGTCTGAATAACCGGTTAAATTTTTATTGTAGAATGGATGATCAGGTGAAATGGCCACATATCCGCATCTAAAACCCATATCATTAAAAGTAATGAGATAATCATAACCTTTATAATGACCTCCATCTTCAATAATCACACCTCTCATTATTTCAGTTTTTGTTGGAACAGCTAAAAATTCCTTATCACCTTTTAATTCTAAAATTCGTGGTATACAACTCATTTTTTCTTTCCTTTTGATTTTGGTATTTTAAAACGATCATCATAATAGTAATGACAAGATGCACAGAGCATTACAAAATTTTCGCGTTTAAATTCATATTCACATCCTTTGACTTTAGCCCAATTGAATTTTTTAGAAGGTTTTGTGCATTTTAAATTTTCACAACGATGAGCACGTCCAAAATGCAGACGTAACCATTGATGCAAAACAGTATAATCGAGTGGTTTTTCCTTGTAATAAGCTTCCATAATTTCAGTTTTGTTAAAATCAATAATGACAGATGATTCATTCATAATTATTCGTCTCGCAAATCTTTATATTGAATATTCATTCCGTTTGCATTGGCTAAATCAATAATTTTTCTTAAAGTAGGATAGCCAGGTTTTCTTTTGCCCTTTTCATACAAACAGATTGAGGTTTTATCTTTATCAATTTTACGCGCAAGTTCTGCTTGGTTTAGTCCAAGTTCAAATCGTATATATTTTATACATTCCGACGTTTTCATGTTCTCCTCCTTTTAAGCCTAATCCTTATAACTTATTGACAAATAAGATGTCAATTTTTGTCAATTTATTAATATAAATTAGTCTACGTTAGTTGACAAATATTTACAAGACATATACACTGTGCATCTATATTTAAACAAAAAAGTCATAGGAGTTTTATAAATGTACTATATGTCAAGTAAAGGTGCTCAATCAATATCAGAGGAACGTTTTGTCATTTCAGAGTGCTTAAGTCAGCTGGGTTTAGATCGGTGCGCAACAATGGCCAAAAAGGCTGATGTACATCACGAGCTTATTAATAGATTCTTGGCTATAATCATAAAACTTGCAAAAGAAAAAAACAGACAGGATGTCTTGGAACAGCTTTATTTTGCTGGTTTGGTTTACGGTTAAGGAGGACTGTAAATGAACATAGTCAATAAAGAAATTAAATCTTATATCAAATATCTCATTGAAGATAAAAACGCCCAGTTTTTTTCAGACCTTGATTCAATACATAAAGATAAATTGGTCGCTGAAGCAATGGCATCATTAGGAAACGATGTTGATATTGTTTTAAATCAAAATGCAAATCGTCTTCTTACTTCACTCCTTCTTGTTAAAAATCATGAAACAGAAAATGACTTGATAAATGAAATTAAACAATCCTCCTATGACTTCTTTGAATCACATTTTGACAAGATAATCTCAGATTTCCGTGATGAAATTTTTGCAGAGAAAATGTGTGATCTTGGCATGAGTTCATTCATCGATAGACAAACAGGCGAAACTTTATGGAGAAAATCAGCATGATTATTAAAGATTATGTTACTCCAAAAGAACGAATCAACTTTTCAATTAATTTTAAATTTAAACTTTTAATAATGGGGTTAAAATCATGGCTATGTCAAAGCAAGTAGCAACAAATCCATCTATTGTTAATTTGGCTACATTGAACACGGATGAAAATACATTCAGGGTATTGCAGGAAACTTTATACCCAGGTTCAACCGATCAGGAAGTTGCAATGATTTTAAGTTATTGCAAGGCACGCAAAATTGATCCCATTTTAAAACCTGTTCATCTTGTCCCGATGAGTGTTAAAACCGATAAAGTTGATAATCAGGGTAAAGCAATTTACGAACGTAAAAATGTCATCATGCCAGGTATCGGTTTATATCGAATTGATGCATCTCGTAGCGGTCAATATGCCGGAGTGGATGAGCCTGAATTTGGTCAGGATGTCACTGAAGAATTTGTTACAAAAGATAAAGACGGAAAGAAAAAAGGAAGCGTTAAAGTAACTTATCCTAAATGGTGCAAAGTGACTGTAAGAAAACTTTTACCAAATGGTGAAATTGCTTTATTCACAGCACGAGAATATTGGAAGGAAAACTATGCATCCAAATCAAAATGGGATGATACCCCAAATGATATGTGGTGCAAACGTTCATATGGTCAATTAGCAAAATGCGCTGAAGCACAAGCCCTTCGAAAAGCTTTTCCTGATATTGTTGGTAATGAATATACGAAAGAAGAGATGGAAGGCAAAAATTATCATCATGAAGATACACGAAAACCAAAAGGTCAAACTATTGAACATGAACCAATAGCTGCGCCTGTTGAACATAATATCGATCAGGATTTATTAGATATTTCATGGGCTGATTCGGTTGATAATCTCAAAGAAATTTATAGCAAAGCTTATAAATTTTGGATGAATAAAAAGAACAAAGAAAACATGCAAAAATGTGTTGAAGCTAAAGACAAAAAACTAGCAGAACTTGAATCATCAACTAAAGCTGAAACAATTGATAATGAAACGGGAGAGATTAAACAATGAAGTCGTTGTCACTTTACGATATGTCAGAACAATATCAATTTCTAGTTAACGATCTTTATGATCCTGAAACAGGCGTTGTCGATGAGACAGCGCTTGATAAATTGAATGCTTTACAAGACTCAATCGAAAATAAATGTATTAATATTACAAAGCTTTTTAAATCAATTGAGCTAACTCAAGAAATGATTAAAACTGAAAAAGAACGTCTTATTAAGCGCGAAAAGATGTTTAAAAATCAAGTCACACGTCTTAAAGAATATCTCCAAATGAACATGGAACGATGCGAAATCAAAAAGATTGAATCGCCAGAATTTACAATTTCAATGCAGAATAATCCCCCATCGGTTGAAATTTTAGATCCCAATCAGGTGCCATGCTCTTATGACAAAGATTTGCCTCGCGAACTTAACTTGAAAAAAATTATGGAAGATTTAAAAAATGGACTTGAAATCCCAGGTGTTCGTCTGGTACAAAGACAATCGGTTCGTATCAGATAGGGAATGGAAAGGTGGCTGAGCGGTCGAAAGCGGCAGGCTGTAAACCTGTTCTCTAAAAGCGCGGAGGTTCGAATCCTTCCCTTTCCAGTCTAAATAAATATGGCAACCAAAGCATAGTTGAGGCGAACTCTATGTTAAAAGTCTGCGGGACTCTGGTTGCCTCCAGTTAAATGGCCGACTTTATCAAGTCCTTTTCAATAGGGTTATGTTTTCCACATTTGCTGCTTGATAAAGTAGGTCGCCAGTTTTTGGCAATTGTAGTTTAAGTGATAAAACGCGATAGAATGTTCTGAATTTCAGAAATTGCTGGGAAATGCTAGCACATTAAAACTAGCCAATTGCCTCCATATTTAGGAATTTTTATGCAAAACATTTGTATTTTAGATACCGAAACAACAGGGTTTGATCCATCCAATGGAAAAGTCATCGAAATTGCAGCTGTATTATTTAATATTCCCACAAGAAGTATTTTAGCCCAATCATCTGTCCTTTGTTATAACGATACCAATGCTGCTTATTCAGTTAATCGAATTGAGGTTGATGCTTTAAAGCAAATAGATCAGAATTTGCAGGGAAGGGCTTTTTTAATGTTACGTGAAATGATTACTAAAGCCGATGCTATTGTTGCCCACAATGCAGAGTTTGATAAAAAATGGCTTGATACTTTGATCGATTTTCAAGATTTAACTCGACAAAAAAAATGGATATGTACCCGAAATGATGTTATCTGGCCTGTTAGAAAAGGCATTCCATTAAACCTGATCCATATTGCTGTTGATCTTGGTGTACCTATTGTTAACGCTCACCGCGCTTTATCAGATTGCCTGCTACTATGCGATGCAATTCAGTGTATCGATGACATAGAAAGTTTTCTGGATAAATCAGGGAAAGGCCGATTAACCTATCATGCTCAAATCAGTTATGATCAAAGACAAGTTGTAAAAGATGCAGGTTTTGCATGGGACAATGTCAAAAAGGTATGGTTTGCAAAATTAACACCTGAGCAAGCAGCGGAATTACCTTTTACCGTTTATCCTGCGGAAAATGCTTGTGTTAATATCGCATAATCGTGCAGAATAATTCAGCAAAATTTATAAGATTACAGGACGTAATCATTTTGCTTGAATGAAAGGACGTTACTATGCGCAAATTCTTATTTCTGTTTTTAACTTTAGTTTCTATAAATTCCCATGCTGATTCAATAAAGTGCTTTTCAGGTGCGCGTGAAGTTTATCATCACGACATTACGAATTTAAAATATACCGGTGAAATATTCATATTTCAGGAATCTGATTCTGAAAAAGTTGTGATATATTCAGGTGATTGCTTGGTTAAAATTAATGTCTAGGAGGCGTTATGCCATTGAAAAAAGGAAAGAGTAAAAAAGCTGTTTCAGAAAATATTAAAACTGAAATGGAAGCAGGTAAGCCCCAGAAGCAAGCTGTCGCTATTGCTTTAAATACAGCTCGCAAATCTGGAGCTAAAATCCCTAAAAAGAAAAAATAACTTAAGCAGCTTGATCAGCTTCAAAATTACCATTGAGCTTTGCTTCAAGGTCTGTTTTTTCTTTCTCTAAAACTTGCACTCTTTCAGTCAAATATTTTTCAGACGCCTGCACTTTTTGCAGCATTTCTTCGAGTAAAAGAATACTTGTTCTAAAATTTGCACTTTGTTCAAATTGTTCTTGCGCTTGAATTTGTCTAGCCTTAACTTGACTTGTTAATGATTTAACAACCATTTGTAAATGATTATTGTCATTTTCAAGACTTGTTAATTTTGCGTCCTTTAAAGCTTGATCTGTCATATTATATCCTTATGCGACACGTTGAACTAATACGGAAATGTTTACAGTACCTGTACCCCAATCGGTGGTACCTCCCGAATATACTGCATAAATAGGCGCACCTGCAACACTTGATGTGTTCATTGCAACCGTTCCGGCAATAGGATTGCCTGTTCCACCCCATAAAGTATTAATAGGTGTTCCAAGCAATGCTGCAGTGATACCTGCATTATTAAAGACAGTTGTTCCATCAGTAATCGTTACTAATCTATCACCACCGCCTGAAAAGCCTGAAGCGCTATAATTTACGCGAATATCACGTACCTTATATTGTTTGGATCCACTGGAAGCTTGAATTGCAATGTGACCTGAAGTCGCAAGACCTGCAGCTGTTAAGGGAACATCAATCCATACTAAATCTGAAATAGCATCAGGTGAAGTTAATGCAGAGGTTTGAACGTTATTAGCAGCGAATCCTGCATCCGCAACTAAACCTGCAGTGCCTGAAGCTTTAACCAGATTACCATTAACCAAAGCCGCTGGTGCTAAAACAAAATCAGCAGTTGCTCCAGCTGGATCAGGTACTGTGATAACAGATGCTTGACCCATTGCAGCATTTGTTAATGTGGTATTTGTATTGCCGGTATTTGCGGCTGCTAATAAAATTAAAGAACCTTTTGCAGCTGTTGTTGGGAATAATTGAACTTGAGCATTATTTCCACCCGCAGCTGAACCCCCCACAAAATTTCCTAATGTGGCGGTAAAGTTACCGGTTGCAGCGGTAATACCAAAGCCTGTGGTAGTTGTCGTGCTTGGGTTTCCGATAGTTCCTGCAGTATCTAAAAATGCGGCTAAACCATTATTAGTAACAGCAGCGCTTGCCATAACTACTTTTGTTTTAGCAGGATTAGATGGTGAATAACCCGCATCTTTAATTTGTCCTGTCGTTCCATTAAAATTCGCAAAATCACCGGATACAACGGGCAATAAAACATTACCTGGGTTTTCCCACAAAACTAAAGTAAATCCAGTTGACGAAGAATAAGTTAATTGAAAAATTCCAAAAGTTCCTTGTTGATTAGCTTGGTTAAAGCTATAAAGAACTTCAAAAATGTCAGTTGGAAAAATTGGATTGCCTGAAGAATTTTGTCCGTTTAAATATCCAGCTGCTGTAATCGTTGCAAGATTATCAGTTGTAATCATCGTATTTCTGCGTGGATTAACGGTTTGACCAACTAATCCTGTTACATTTACATTTATCGATAAAATACTCATATTAAATTCCTTTTAAATATGAAAAATTAATAATTATCTTGCCCGTCTTCCTGCAATAAATCCAGTGGCTGCCATTGTAGATACACCAAAGCTTGACTGAGCGACAAGGTAAACGGTAGTTGTCCCAGATAAAGACAGTCTAATAGACGGTATCGGAAAAGCAGGATTTGCACCCGTTACAGTCCCAGTTCCTGCGCTAAATTCAGAATTAAAATTAGGATCGAGTGTTGCGCTTGTAGTGCTTGCACTTGCCAGAGCGTAGGTGACAGTTGTCGCACTGTTTGCGTTGAAAGAACAATAACCAGTAATATCCCAATCACCAGCAGTTAATGAAATAGAAACTACGTTTGATGGTGAGCCTGTTGAAAGAGATTGAGGAGTTAATTGTTGTGAATAAATATATTCACCGATATTTCCAGCGCTTCCGTTATCATTTGTTCGAGTACCTGGTATTTGACCGCCAGAGCTAATAGATGGAACACCTGAACTACTTGTGACAAGTACACCATAATTTGCGGTTGCTAAGGCAGCCATTGTATTTGCAGAACTCGCATAAAGTAATGTATTAATTGCATTAGTAGAAGGATAAGTGCTGGTTGACCAAGCGGGTGTTGCTGCATTTCCGGATAATAATAACTGTCCTGCAGTAGAAGTTCCTGACAAAATATTTAATTTAGTTGAATCAGACCAAAGAATACCGCCAGCGCTTGCTATTAATGCATTATTAGTCCCGCCATTCGCTAAAGAGAGAGGTAATGATAATGCACTAGAATTATAATCTGCAAACCATGAAGCCGCTGTTGTACCTGAAGTTAAGATACATGTTACAAGTAAGGTAGTTCCCGCAGCCATTGCTTGAATGGTATTACCACCTGATGATTCAACAGTAACAACACCTGTTGAATTATTCGTAATGTAAAATGCTTGTCCTAATACTAGAGTTGATGTTACTGGAAGAAGAACAGTCTGCGTTGTCGTTCCTGTAAAAAATTGCTGATAAGCACTCGTCGCAACTAAAGTTGTTGTAGCTGCTGCGGTTGTTGTCGTCGCATAAGTTGATAAATTATTACTGACTGTAATAGTATTGCTACCATTAGCAACTTTAATGCCAGCACCTGGTGTAATTGACCCCGCTGCAGGCTGAGTTGATGAACTACCAATAGCAAATTGTCCATCAGAAAGTGGAATGGAAATCATTGCGGAAACACCGCTAAATCCTAAAACAGAATTTGCTGTTGCTGAATATTGACCTACAACATTTGAACTTGAACCAAATAAAATATTACCAGAGGTAATAGTTGAGGGATAAGTTGCAGTTGTCCAATTTGGTGCGCCCGCGCCACCTGACTGAAATAATTGTCCAGAGGTGCCAGGAGCCAATAAAGCAATAGCTGATGCAGTCGAATAAGGGATCGCACCATTTGAAGCTGTTAAATTAGCACCCGTTCCACCTTGTGACATTGGAATCGGAAAAGCAACACTACCTGATAATGTCCATACAGCTGTTGCAGCGTTTCCACTTGTCGTACAAACATAAAGAAGATGATTTGTTGTATCCCAACAAAATTGATAAACCACACCAGCAACCGATCCATTTGGATTACCTGCATTATTTAAAATAGTATTTGCTAATAATAAGGATGCTACTTGTCCAAGTGTCTGTTGAACAGAGACTCCTGCTTGTACTGCTGCAATGATGTCAGCAAGTGTTGAGTTTGCAACCGTTGGTAATTGCGTAAATTTTTCATTGGCCATAACTAACATCCTTGTTAATTAAATTAGCTTTCAGTAATTAAATTGTTTCCATCTTCCGTAATTAAATAATTACTATCTTCAGTAATAAGATAGTTTGAAACAGGTGCAGGTTGACCTCCCGTAAATTGAACATTAAATAAGGGTGTCGTCAAAATATTAAAATTCATGCCAAACGTAAAATATTTACGGGATTGCATAAAATGATATTCCTACATCCTGACCACTTGCATTGTTGTTATAGCAACTAATTATATCACCCGCTTGTACATGTAATTGCGCGGGTGTTAAGACAGAAGTTGTTGCAGCAAAAGTAGCACCTGCCGGTTGTGCTGCAGTATTATTAATTGCGACCCAAATATCTGATCCGAATTGATATTGAAAAACAATAATCCAATTTTGTGAAGAAGAAGGAACCGTCACCTCTTTATGTGCACCGGATGCAATTGTCGCTGAATAATTAATATCAGAAATGACGGGAGCGTAAGCATTGAACCCTTGGACATCCCGACCAAAATTTAATTGCTTCATAATCAATTCCTTTTGACTATAATTTCAAAAATACATTTGCATACATTGTTGGTTGCATGGTGTTATGTCCTGCTCCACCACCATCGGCATCTGTTGATCCGCTTAAAGGACAGGCATGTGTTCCACCGTCATTATTTGTTCCAGAATTGAAACCAAATGTTGAAGGCATATTATTTGCAACAGGTACAATTGCTGTTGCAGTTGATAATCCGTGCGTATGGGATGCAAGTTCGCCATTTGTCAATGTATGGTTTGTTTCACCCAAATAAGCGCCTAATGCATTTAACAGTGAACTTGTGCCGGTTGAATCAGAACCTATATCCGTTGCACTTCCCGCATAGGCAAGTTCAAGTGTCAAAGCTAATCGCACCGTTGTTGCATTAATTACAATTAGAAAATAAACCGTTCCAGCTGCTAATGACGAAGGTAATGAACCGCCTGTATTAATTAATTGAACAGGGGAACCTGTTGTAAAACCTGCGGAAGAACTAACAGTTAAATTAAAATGTGATCCTGCATAATTAGTCGTAAATGTTGTGTTCGTAACAACAGGATCCAATCCTGCAATAACACGTCCTAAATTTCTTGTTAGGGTCAGTGCTTTATTGGCAGAAAAATCTGCATAAGCATTGGCACCGCGACCACCGGCTACAGGACACCAAGCATTTAATACACTGTTCCACAATAAATTATAGAGTGGCCAAGTATCAGTGTTTGCTCTATTTGTTGCACCCGATGTTGAAGTACCAATTGATCCATCATTTGCTGCAACAAAACCTGGCATGAATGAATTTAAACTTGTTCGATAGTCACCCGTTCTAGGTGAATTAATGATTGTTTCAATCTGGTCATAAGTATCGAAGTTATTATCAGGTACTGTTTGACTTAAATAAAATTGTGGCTTTGTATGACTTATATTAAATGTAACATTCAATGGATATTGTATTCTTACAAATAATGCATCATCTCCACCTTCACCTAATGTTAAACCTGTTGCATCTGGTAAAGTAACGGGTATTAAAAACTTTTGAAAATTATTATTCAATGTCAAACGCATTTCGTTTATAGGTGCAGGTTGCGATAAAGCACCTGTACCTAAATATTGATATACTTGAACATCAATATAATTATTCGGATTACCTGCTATATTCTGCGCATGAACGACAATCGTTCCCATTGCATTTTGCAATGTTTTAACGTGAAGTGATAAGGGATATTGTATGCATTTAGTTGTTTCACCTGTCGTTGCACCTGCGCATTCAACATTCAAACAATATTCAGGCGTGACATCATTATCCAATGTTGTCGTCATAGGTAAAAATGATAGAGAATCATTTGCACCCGTAACATTTTTAATCCATTGAATATCGCCGTTTGTATAACCTTCGTGTTGGCTTGGTGCTACAACTTGCGATAGCACATTCGTTAAATTAAATGATCCTAAATTACGCCAGTAAACATTATTTAAAATATAATTTCTGAAAGTAGGTTCTTCCGATGTAGGTGACAAACCGGTTGGCATAAATGGAAAATTTTCACGTGTAAATTGTAAGGTTGCCGGTTGCCCGTTTTCATCTACAGAGTAAACCGTTATAAAATAAGTTTCAGGCGTATTTTCGTCAGTTTCTTCAAACGGATAATAAAATGGAATGACATCATTTCCATTAGGATCCTGAATAGTTCCTGCAGCGCTTAAAGATAATGGATTGTCTAATGGAATGTACGTATAAGCTCCTGGCACACCCGTTTGATAGTACCAGTTTTTATATTGTGTATAACGTGCCGTATCAACCCATAGGGTGATGATACCGCCTGACAACGGTGTTCCATCTTTTTTGACAAGATAGTCTTGCAGCATCGGTGCCGCAACTAGCAAGTCTGGATTGATAGCCATTCCTTTGACTCTCCAGTGTTCTAAATCCGTTTAAAACAAATCCATTATAGGTCATTTTTTTTGATTAAGCATTTTATTCACTAGGGCTTCTCTTAATTTTTCACTTGTTAATAATCGGGTAGCTACATTGCCACCTCCAATTGCAAGTCCTGCTTTTATAGGATTTGTATAAGCTAAAATGCCCTCAAGTGAACCGATAGCGCTATCCAGATGACGTTGTCCTGTTTTAGGGTTAAACATTGTAGTAAAGCTGTCCGTATTAAGACCTACTGTTCTCACATATTTATCGATTTGGCGCCTCATGACAGGATCAGATACTAAAGCTTCTCGTTGCTTTTCGCCCAAATTCTTGTATAATGTCCTAAATTTGAGCGGATTTAACCGCCCAGTTTCATCAATAGCTTTAGAGAGGTACATGTGTAATGGTAATTCCTTCAGGTCTTCTGGCAGTTTGCTGGTTAGTTTTGATAATAAAGTCCCTCGATCGTTAATCCCGCCTTTGAGAAAGTGAGACAATAAAATATCAGGGTCTCCGCCTTTTCGGGTAAATTTAACGATGTCAGGATCTTCGAATGGTTTGAATTTTAAACCATAGTTTTTCTGTGCTTCGTCATAAGCTGTTTTTAACTCAGGATTATTAGAATCTTTTATAGCGCCTTCAATATCCTGACCTAATGCATTTTTTAAATCACGGTGGATGCCTGCCTCATACGTTTTACCATTCACATAATAATCATTAGTTTTATCGTTTAATTTTCCTTTAAAAATATTCGATAATTTTAAGCTATTACCTTCAGAATTTCTGGCATATTGCTGTAAATCACTTAATAGGTCAGGTGGTAATTCACGCTTTAATTCTGGGCTTTGATCAATGTCTTCAAGTATTTGTTGGGCTTTAGTTTGTAAGTTACTTCGACCGACAACCATTCCGCTTTCATCGGCTATTTTGTTCACTTTATTATAATCGGCATTTTTCTCTTGTGTTGCTTCACGTGATGCCTTATCCAAAGCAGTCTGAAGAATTTCTGTTTTATCGCCTTCAGGTAATTTCTCACCAATTTTGCCCATCAAATTTTCGCCTTGCGCGGTAACTTGATTGGCAGTTTGCTGCATTTTATTAAAGGCGCCTGAAAGCGGAACGTGAGGCAATACATTTTCATAAATTCTTTTTAAGGTAGGTGAACCAATAACATCTCCTAAATTGGTATTAGTGCCTTGCGCTGCTTCCAAATTAGCTTGTAATTCTTCAGGTGAAAGATTACCGCGAAGGGAATTAGAAGGACGTACTGTGTTATAACCAAATTTAGCGGCTTTCCCTAGCCCAACAGGCAATGCAGTATTAACAGCACCTTGGACACCAGCTTGAATTCTTTCATCAGGAGGCGCCTGTAATGCTGAATTAAGGGCATTCACACCTACAAAACCAAGCAATCCTTTTGAAGCGCCTGCAGCCCCTCCTAACCCATATTGACCTGCCATCGAAAGCAATGGATCTGGATTTTTAGTTTCGATATAACTTCCAAGGTCAATCGGATTTTCACCTTCAAGTCCCATAAATTCTCGCGCATTCCATTTGGGTACATTGAGATTTTTTCCTGTCAAACGGCCAATGGCCTCAGCACCTTTTCGCGTAACATATTCGCCACCTTCTAAACCTGCTGAAGCAAGTTTTTGAGAACCGCGTGCAATACCACCGGCAAGATCGCGAGCTGCACCTAGGGGACTCGTAACAACTTTATAAGCAGATGCAGGTACTTCTTTTGCAGTGTTCCAAATTTCACTTGGCAAGTTAGTCGCTGCATCTTCCGCATATTCTGGGATTCTTGAAAGCTGTTGTGCTAGTGAACTATTCATGAAACCCATATCATTATCAGGCTGATTGCCCGATACAATATTTCTGATATCTTCTAAAGAATTTATACCTGAAGATGCATTTTTTTGCGCATTAGCTGACATTTTTGGATTTTTAGATTGTTGACTATTCCCAACAATATCTCGTACATCCTGTAATGAATTAATAGCCATTAGAGCACTCCCATCTTGACAAATTCTGTTTTAAGTTGGGCAAGGGAAAGTTTCTCTTTATGGGCAAGTTTATAAATATTCTTTTTATCAAAATCGTGCGGATCCTGATGATGTTTTTTAGCCCATGATTGAAGGTCTTTTAAATCATCTTTGTTAAAATTAGCCTGATCCAATTGTTTTTGATTTGGTTGATTAAAATCAATTCCGTTTGAATAAGCATTCACTGACTCAGGATGTAAATAATCGCGCCATGTCCCTTTATATGCATCATTCGGCATTTTAGTTTCAGTGTTAATGTAAGGACGTTCGGTTTCATACTTATTCCACATTGCATCCATTATTTCAGGTCGCAAACCTAATTGTGTACCCGTTGCATAAAATTGTTGTCTTTCTTTCATGCGATCATTTTTTGCAATAACGCCTTGAGCTAAATCAAATGCAACATCTTTATTTTGCTTTCTGCTAGGTTTTGCCATTTGGTTTAATTCAATATCAGCCGCATGTACTGCATTATTTCCTTGAAATAATTTTGTTGCAGAAATTGCCATGTTATTTGCATAGGTATCAGTTTCTTGAGCAGCATCACTTAATGCTCTAAGATTTCCCCCTACAGCACCTCTTTCTAAAGCATTTGTTCGATCAAGTGCATCTAAAAATTTATGAGCATTTAAGGTTGATTCATTGGCTACGACAGATTGATTATTAAAATCTTTGTTTCTTTCTATATTTTCAGCTTGATATTTTTCGGCTTGCGCTTTAGACAAATCAAGTTGGGCTTGCATAGCAGGTGCCATACCAAATTTTTTAAAATACAAATTATCAAGTGCCGAATTTCCTGTAGGCGATGGCAAATTAGGCATATTGAATGCCAAAGCATTTGGATTATATTGTGACGAATTAAATTGTGGTGCATTAGGTTGCGGTAATTGACCTGGCTTCGCATTAATATTTTGAAGACTATTCGCAACGCTTGATGTCGCACTATTAGGGATGCCAATATTGCCCATATTAGAACTTCCACCCGCTTGAGGTGCAGGGTTTCCGCCTCCTTGATTACCTTGCTGATTCTGTATTGCCTGACTGATAAGCATTCCTTCAGGGCTTATGTATTGAGGATTATTAACTAAAAATTTATTTTTTTGAGCTTCACTCATTAATTCGGATGATTGTGAACCTCTTAAACCTATTTCAGATTCCCAGATTCTTGGATCGAAAATATTATGTTGCTGTGCTGTTTTAAGCGCTGCAGCGGCATTAGGTTCAGCATATTTTGCCTGTACCTGTGCGATCTGGTTAGCCAGAATTTTTGCCTGTAATTCTTGTGGAAACATCATCCCGCTTTGCGTTAATTTTTGACCGCGTTCAGCCCCAACCAACCAAGGGTTAGCCTCATCAAAACTAATGCGCTGAAAGTCTGGAAATTGTATGGGCATGATCTATGTCCTTATAAAAATGCAGCCAATCCTGCAACCGTACCGATGCCGCTCATTAGAGAACCCCATTCACCGCCCTCTTGTTGATTTTCAGCATTTTGGCCTTCGTAAGCCAACTTAGCGCGATTAGCCAATACTGAAGCTAAATTTTCGCCTAAACGCATACCACTTTCAGCTCCGGTGTTATATAAACCTTGTGAACCTTGCAATCCTGTACCATATAAACCTAAAGCATTCTGGAGCCATTGGTTATAGTCCTGATTCGCAAGGTTTGTAGCAAGTCCCATATTCTCTTGCTCGTGTTGTGGAGATCCGGCCATACCTCCTGCCGCTGCAGCATGATTTGCGCCTTGTAAGGCTTGCTGTAAAGCAAATTGAAAGCCAGGTGATTGATGGTAACCTGCACCTATTTCATTAACTTTACCCCCAGGGTTTGACATCAAACTGCCGTATTGCCCTTGTAATTGAGGAAGCGCTTTATTACCCGCATCAATATAAGGGCTAAAATATTGCTTAAGCTGGGCTGGCATTTGATTAAAATAAGGCGAGGCGGCATCAGCCGGATTTTGCCAATCGCTCATCATAGAACCAAAACCGGCACCAATAGCGCCACCGGCGCCCGCGCCAATCATCCAAGGCTGAATCCCTGATCTCGTTGCTGCCATATCTAAATCCTTTTAAATAAGGACAAACGTTTTAGTCGCGGTCACAATGGGTGGCCCGAGACTGACTAATATTATTCCGTTAAATGCGTTATTCGTACTATCGTATATTATATTACCAATTGAACCGCTCGTATTGCCTAAATTTGCAATATTCGATGCTGATTCGGGAGGGACTACAATACCCTCCGGCTTAAAATTCGTTTGTAAGGCCATTACTAATTGTTGAAAAAATAAATCCCAGTGGGAGGTTATTTGCCCTTGCCTGTCAACAAGTTGCTTGTCCCGAGGAAGATCGGGAAAGATAGCCTGCTGTTTTCTTGTTTGACCCATATTTGTCAACCTTATTGTCTTATATTGACAACCCCATCCGTTACCACAAAACGCCCTACACCATAAAAACGGAATTGACAAACTAAATCATTCGCCCATCCCAATTGCCACCATGCGAGCTTATATTTCCTTTGCCCAATAGGAGGTAAAGTTTGAGAATCGTAACTGCTGAAATGTTCGCCACCATCGATCGAAATAGATAAATCCACATGCGGTAATTCATTTACAATATCTCCCTGCTCTGCAATCAGATAAAAGAAATCGGTTGAATCGGTTTGCTCTGAAACAAGAAAATCACCACTTTCAGTCGTTAACAGGTTTCCGTTTTCCGTTTCAAAGAAGACGACATTTCCTTCGGTAATATAACGGTTTCCGTCTTCGGTTATTAAATACAAATCACCGCGACTAACAGGTAAATAATTCGTTTCACCTGTTTCAATGGTGAAACCGCAATCATTCGCTATAAAAGCTTCCTGTTGGGGATTTCTGATATTTTTACATGTTCTAATGCGCGGAATTTCATGTCCATCGTATGTTGTAAAAATGGTATCAAATGCATATAAATTGCCATTATTTTTACTGACGAAATAATATTGATTATTGAAGAAGGCTACTTCAGCTGCAATGAAGTAATTGCCAAATTCATCGCACGCGTGATAAATCTTTTGTGTTCCATTAGGTAAGAAATCAATGAAAAATGATAAGTTATCGGAATAGAAATTTATGTGATAAAAAAGATGTCCGTCTTGTCTGTACATGAAAGCTTGGGAATCTTGCGGGTTTTGAAGGTTTGACAAAACATATTCAAAACCATCCGTCGTTACCTGTGCAGGCATTCCACCTTCAGAATAAAAAACAATTGGCCCTGTTTTTTCGTTGATTCCAAGCCATACAACTATTTCATCATTCGATGCTATCGTTGCAGGATTAATACAACCATAATCTACGTTAAAAGATGTATTTCTTTGATATGGGAATAATTGATAACCCACATCAAACCAAGGCTCGGTTACGGTATGCCCCATTACAACGATCATATTTCCTTTACTTGGAAATCTTAATACGGCTTGTGTGTTATCAGGCTTTGTTTGAAGTAAACCAATATGTGCCGCATCATCAGGCCATTGTAAACCATCATCCTGATTAGACAGACGCCACGTATTATTAGCAGCAGGTGAATAAAAACCATCAGCGCGTGCTGCACATAAAAAATAGGTATCATGAAAATCAATAAACCCAGGTATAAAATTAATAGGGTTTGTTCCATCGCGTGTTGCAATAGAAAATGATGCAACACCCATCGGAGGATTAGGATCATAAATATAAATTGAAACGCCATCCGAAAAAGCAATTTGCGGTTTGTTATTTTCTGAAATATAAACAACGCCTGTTGTCGTTTGTAATTCGCCAATTTTGATTGCCTGATAACTTGAAACAATCGCCCGTCTTTGATCAAAATTAATTGAAATCAAAAAAACATCACTACCAAATACTGCGATTAATTTTCCTAATTTAGTGCTGGTATGACATCCGCGTCCTTCGACATTATTTCCTAATTGATTTGCAGGGATTGCAATTTGATAACCGGCATAAGGCACCATCCAGTTATCCGACATAAACATATTATAAGTTTTTTCAATCGATATCTTAGGATAGCGACCAAATGTTGAAGAGCCTACTATGTTAAGCAATTCAGGTTTTGTTGTTTGAGACCTGTTAATCATATTAAGGTCTCCAACCGTGGCCTACATTCACATCCCCGAAATTCACGCCGCTTACGGTAGTGAGAATTGAAGTCTTTCTGACACTTAAATCAGGAGGCATAACATCCATTAATTGCCGTTCAATCATTTTCAGAATTTTTAATGATTCTGGATTCATTAAAATGCCATACTCAGAACACATATATTGAGCTAATGCATAGCGCAAATATTCTAAGTAGGATGGGTCATAAATAGTTAAAAGATCGGTATCAAGCGTTACATTCTGTAAACCAAATTTACCCATTATTTTTATTGGATAGGGGCCAGCAGGATAAAAATAAAGATAAATGGTTCCACCACCTAATGATCGGTTGAAGTACCAATTCGAGGGTAAGCTTGCAATATTATCAATACGACCTGTACCAAAATATGCAGTACGGGTTGTGTAATCGGTAGGATAACGAACGTCGCCAATGTTAAATGTTAATGATTCAACGCCCACCAAATTTGGAATGAAATAGGTTTCAACCCCAGGTGTCGCAATAAATTCGTAATAAGTCCAGTACGGAATTAAATCGATCTGAATGCTTTTCCAAGAAAGCAAAGCATTCAGCAAAAAAAGGCCATCCGTACCTTGGTCACCCACCACCGATTGAAGGCGGCGGGCTACAATTCCGGATAAATACCATGAGCGATCAACCAGCTGCCTTGCTGTATAAGACATACATAATCACTCCCCTATAAAAATTAGGATAATGTGACGTAGTAACCATATACAGATACGGAAACAGCATCTCCTGATACAGTGACTTTGTAATCAACTTCAGGTTTGCTTGAACCCACACCGCAATTCAATGCAATATTCTGGGTTTGAGCAACGCCTGCAGCAATACCTGTGATAGTAGGTAAGTTAGCAGTTGCGGTACTTCCCGTTGGTCTGAATTGAACCGTATCGCCCACAGCTGCAGGAATAAATGTTACTGTGCAAAGCGCAATAACAAATGGATCCGTGGTTGTAGGAATTGGGGTTGATAAGTCAATTGCGGTAAAGCTTGTAGCATTACCACCTGATAAAACACTGACAGCAGGTTGCAAGAAATAACCTTTGTAATAAGCTGCATTTAAAACGTCAGCTGCTACGAAGTGTGTTGAGCCATCGGTTGATACAGCGCCTATTAAACGCATGGAATCATAACCGTAAGGAATTAATGGGCCGACATTGCTTTGAAGGCTCAAAAGACCTGCGGGTTGAAGTTTGTTTTTTGAATCAGCAATTTCCCAAATTAAATAATTTGTGCTGGCCGCTAAAGTTCCTTTATCTAAACCATTAGCACCATTAACTGCTGAGTTAATATATTGTACGCTTGGCACAGGGATATCAATATTGTCGTTTTGATCACGACACTGACCTGGGGCGATTGCAATCACCGTATTAGATGCAACCGAAACATTCATCCCGCTTATATATAAAAACGGTAATTGTTCTACAGGTAAATTTTGTACGCCGCCGCTTAACATAGGATAAATCCTCCAATCCGTGGAATGAGTCGGTGACTAAATATCACCGACTGCCGTTTATTACGCTTGACTCATTGGAATGATGACGCGCATACAATATTGTTTGACCGCAAGCGATCCGTGCGTTTCATCATAGATAATACCCTTCTGGTTCGCGCCGAAAATGGAACCGTATGTCATACGTAATGACACACCTGTTTCAGGATCGTACTCGTTACCGGTATCGAAAGGACGTTGATCAGGTAATTGTGGCATCGCAATATAGAATGCATCCCCACCTACTACAATCCCTGCTTTATGTGATGGCAATACGCTTACTTGCATGCCAGGTTGTAAAGCTTGGTTCAAGTTAATGGAATTGCCACCAGCCCAGTTCAAAGGCCATGCCAAATTAACGGTAATGATACCGCTTGCATTAGCAACCGCATTAGCTATTGCACGGTTTTGAACGCGGTTAATTGAGACTTTGTGACCGATGTATGTCAAATAACGCATGTTTTGAAAACCGCTTACGCCATCGTTGAATTGAAACATATCGCCGACATTGATTGTGTCTCCGGATGAGGCACCACTGAATGTTAACTGAGTAACATTTTGACCTGTTGGGTCATTTGTACTAACCAAGGTTAATACAACGGCATTATTGCCAATCGTTCCTGCATACTGAATAGGTAGCAAGTTTGATTGATAATATTTAACACGTGGAGTACCAAATTCACCGACTTCCCAAGACATAGCGTCTTTGTTATTTCGTTCCGGTGCGAATTGATTTAAACCGCTACCAATGATTGCGGGATAAACCGAATCAGGCAAGTAGACTTTAATTCCGTGAGACACGGAGCCAAAGTTTTTAAATTGCATGATCATTTGAGCTAACTGGTTATAAGAAGTTAACTGCGTTAAACCGTCACCGAAGAAACGGAATGGGCCTGATTCTGTATGCAATGCGCCTGTTGGGACTGATTGACCTTGTGAGTTAACCGTCATGAC
>Ga0210403_10000498_pt1 | contig 41102 bp, 40 predicted proteins | sample IncBWC19MmetaG_FD_150863 | JGI IMG/M metagenome (GOLD analysis project Ga0210403, IMG submission 150863) | Forest soil microbial communities from Barre Woods Harvard Forest LTER site, Petersham, Massachusetts, United States - Inc-BW-C-19-M | ecosystem: Environmental > Terrestrial > Soil >...
CGGGCACTCGTACCGGAGCGCGCAGACCATCGTGAAGCATTACCGTGCTCGCAATGCCGATCGCGCCGATGCCGGCATCGACCGGCTCGAATTGCAGGTGCGCAAGGAAGGGATGAAGGGCTGATCGCCGACCGGCCGAATCTCATTGCGCTTGTGTTCCGCACGACGCTGTAGTGCTTGGCGTGTTAGTATTCCAGTATATCGGTGGATGGCGAACGCCATCCCGTCGACCGCCATGCCAAGCGCCACAAGCGCGGCCTCATCCCGAGTTGGGCGGTGTGACTGTAACTCCGCAGCCGGCCATCGGCTTCAGCACCTGGTCAAGTACACTCGACTGCGCGCGCCGCGCTCCACCTCTTTCGGCGATGAGATTCCCTGCAGCCCTTCTTGCTCGCCGACGGTCTGCGGCGGCGTCCCAACAAGAACTTCAGGGGACATCATCGACTCGTCGCACGGCGTGCGACGTCCGATCACAAAAAACGTCGCACGAGACCCGTTTTGTTCTCGCTAAATCCCGCCTAAGCATTTGAGACTGCTTGGTGGGCGCACCAGGGCTCGAACCTGGGACCCGCTGATTAAGAGTCAGCTGCTCTACCAACTGAGCTATGCGCCCGAAGCCTTGGTCCGGAAAGCCTTCGAAGGCCGGTCGTTTAGCAAAGCGACCCCCTATTGTCCAGCAAGGCAAGGGGATTTTTCCCGGCCTTTGGACGGCGCGCCAGGCCACTGAAAAGCCGCCGGAATCCGACGGCTTTTGGCTTCCGAAACGGCTGCCGCGCCCTCCCGTCAGAGCCGCTCGGGCCCGCCTCTGTCGCGGTCGCGTTCCCGGTCATGATCGCGCTCCATCCAGCGGTGCCGCCAGCCGCCCTCGCCGCCAAAGCGGCCGGCACGGGTCAGGACGGTGAGGCGGCGCTTCTGGCCGTCGTCGAGCGTCTTGTAGAGCGGATCAGCGGCATCGGCGATCTTCTTCATCGCGGCAGCGGAGGCCGCCATATTGTCGGCGTGCTCGCGCAAACGGGCGACCGGATCATCCTCCTTCTGAGGGCCCTGCGCGTCATCCATCGCCTTCATCCGCGCACTGGCGCGATCGATCCGCAGCTTGGCGAAATCGCGCACCGCGCTCTCGACCGGCGGCCACAGCTTTTCCTGGTCCGGCGTCAGCTTGAGGCCGGCATGAACGGCGGCGATGCGCGCGTCGACGAAAGCGGCCCTGTCCTCGGGTGTAAACCGCATGTACTGGATGTGCTCGCGGAGCCACGGATGATACTGCGCGTAGACAGCGGTGGAACCGGCGATCGCAAGCGCGGCAACCGCGGCGATGGTAAACTTCCTCATCCGAACCTCCTCCGAGAGACTTTGCCCAAGGATGAGCGCACGCGAGGGCGCAATCAACTTACAGTTTGGAAAAATCCCTTCCCTTACGAAGATGTAATCCCGATTTTGTTCATAAAAACTAAAGGTTTCAGATCATTCCAAGCAGCTTCGGGAGCCACAGCGAGATCTCCGGCACATAGGTGATCAGCCCCAGAAACGCCAGCATCGCGCATAGCCAGGGCAGCACCGCGATGGTGATCTCGCTGATGCCCATCTTGGCGATACTCGAGGCGATATAAAGATTGAGCCCGACCGGCGGATGGCAGAGGCCGACCTCGGTGTTGACGATCATCAGGACGCCGAGATGCACGGGATGGACGCCGAGCTTGGTCGCGAGCGGATACAGGATCGGCGCCATGATAAGCAGGATCGACGACGGATCCATCACATTGCCGGCGGCGAGCAGGATCAGGTTCACGACCAGCAGGAATACCCAGACCGAGAAATTCTTGTCGATGATCCAGGCCGCCATCGCCTGCGGGATCTGCTCATGCGTCATCAGGAACGAGAACAGCACGGCATTGGTGATGATGTAGAGCAGCATCGAGCTCATGCTCGCCGCCTGCAGCAGCACCTTCGGCACGTCAGTGAGCCTCAGCTCCTTGTAGACGAACACGGTGATGATGAAGGCGTAGACCGCCGCGCACGCGGCCGCTTCCGTCGGCGTGAAGATGCCGCCATAGATGCCGCCGAGCACGATGACGATCAGGAGCAGGCCCCACAGGCTTTCGCGGAACGCATTAAACTGCTGGCCGACGGTCGCCCGCTTCATCTTCGGATAGCCGTTGCGGTAGGCGACGGCCCAGGTCACGGCCGCGAGCATCAGTGCAAGGATGACGCCGGGCACGATGCCCGCCATGAACAGCGCGCCGATCGAGGTGTTGGTCGAGACGCCGTACAGCACCAGGATGATCGAGGGCGGCACCAGGATGCCGAGCGCGCCCGAGGTCGAGATCACGCCGACGCCGAAGCGGCGCGGATAGCCATACTCGACCATCGCCGGCATCATGATCGAGCCGATCGCCACCACGGTCGCGACGCTGGAGCCCGAGATCGCGGCGAACATCGCACAGGCTGCGACGCCGGCGAGGCCGAGGCCACCCGGCAGATGGCCCACCAGGGAGGTCGTGAACGCGATCATTCGTCTCGCCACGCCGCCGCGCGTCAAAAACGTGCCGGCGAGGATGAAGAACGGGATCGCCATGATGCCGAAATTGTCGAGGCCGGAAAACAGCTTCAGGCCGACGCTTTCGATCGGCACTTCGGTCATGGTGAACAGGAACGTGAGCACGGTGAGGCCGAGCGAAATCGAGATCGGCATGCCCGTCAGCATCAAGGCAAACAGCAGTCCGAAAATAAGCGCCGCGCTCATCACGCTTCTCCGAGCGCGATCGGCGCTTTTTCGGAGGTCTCGATGCCCTCGACATGCGTCTGATCATGATGCGGCAGCTCGCCGGTGAAGTAGTAGGCCCACATCACCTGCAGGAAGCGGAAGCACATGAGATAGGAGCCGAGCGGAATGCAGGCGTAGACGATCCAGCTCGGAATTTCGAGGTCGGGCGAGACCTGGTCGGTGTGCATCAGCTCGATCACGAATTTGGCGCCCATGGTGCCGACGATCGCGGTGAACACCGCGCCGCCGAACAGGCCGAACAGGATCACCCCTTTCCGCCACCGATCGTTGAGGCGGTTGATCAGCACGTCGACGCCGACATGGATGCCGGCGCGTACGCCATAGGCCGCGCCGAACTTCGCCATCCAGATGAACATGTAGATGCAGAGTTCCTGGGACCAGGCGAGGTTGATCCCAAACAGATAGGGATAGAGGACGGGAATATCGACCAGAAAGCGATGAGCGACCGTGATGAAGGTGAGCACCGTCGCGGCGCCCATCAGGCTCGCGATGATGATCTCTTCCAGCCGGTCGAGAATACGTAGAAACATCTGGGTCCCCGTCCCCCTCTGACGGTTCGGGCGGCCCGCCGAGCCGCCCGTGTTTTAAGTCCTTCGCGAGCCGCACAGGCAGCTCGCATCATTTATCAGTTCATCGGACCGCGGCCGGTCTCCTTGAGGAATTCGTCGATCAAGGGCTGGCCGACGCGCGAGGCGACATCCTTGTAGACCGGCATCATCGCCTTGCGCATCGCCTCGTCCTGATCGGACGTCAGCGTGACGATCTCGGTCTTGCCGGCCTTCTTGATCAGCTCCAGCGCGTCGTCGTTTTCCTTCGCCGACTGGTTGTTGCCGAACTCGGTCGCTTCCTTCATCGCCTTTTCGACCTGAGGACGGACGTCCGCCGGCAGGCCGTCCCAGAACTTCTTGTTCACGACCACGACGTAGCCGATGTAGCCATGATTGGTGACGGTGGCGTATTTCTGCACCTCATGCATTTTCTGGGTGTAGATGTTCGACCAGGTGTTTTCCTGGCCGTCGACCACGCCGGTCTGCAGCGCCTGGTAGACTTCGCCGAACGCCATCACCTGCGGGATCGAGCCCAGCGCGCGGAACTGCGCTTCCAGCACCTTCGACGACTGAATGCGGAATTTCAGGCCCTTGAACTCGGCGGGCGAGAGCAGCTTCTTGTTGGCACTCATCTGCTTGAAACCGTTGTCCCAGTAAGCGAGACCGGTCATGCCCTTGGAGTCCAGCAGCTTGAGCAGCCTGGCGCCAAGCGGACCGTCGGTGACCTTCCGCAGCGTCTTCAGGTCGGGGAGGATGTAGGGCAGATCGAACACCTCGAATTCCTTGATCCCGATCGGGCCGAATTTCGAGTTCGACGGCGCCAGCATCTGCACCGCGCCGAGCTGCAGGGCTTCCAGCTCTTCCTTGTCCTTGTAGAGCGTCGAGTTCGGATAGACCTCGACCTTGACCTTGCCGTCGGTGTACTTCTCGGCCAGTTCCTTGAACTTGTCGGCCGCCTTGCCCTTCGGCGTATCGGACGCCACCACATGGCTGAACTTGATGACGATCGGGCCATCCGCCGCCGAGGCCGGGCCGACGAGCGCCAGCACCGCGACCGAAGCCGCGGCCATAATGAATCTACGCATGTTTCCTCCCGCGTATTGGGAGACGCGCGCACCCTGCACCGCCCCCATGTCAAATCCTGCCGCACCAATACAGAGAAGAGCGTCCGAACGCCATTGCCCCTTTAGCAGGGGTTATTTTTACGCCTTGCTGCACCGCAAAACAGCGCCGCTGCTGCATCGTAGCAGCCGCCGGTCCGCGAAATGCACGCGCCGCTGTGCCCGGCCTTTTCGGCGCTGTCCAATAGCAGTTGGCTAACGCGCGGTTCGCCATTGCAGAACGGCCCTCTCCCCTGCACGCTACGCGGGAACCGCATGGTCGGACTGCTCGGCGGCACGCAAATGGTCAAGCACCAGCCTGCCGGTACTGGAGAGCTGATGCTGGTCGCGCACCACAATCTTCAGCTCGCGCCGCGCCCAATCGTCGCGGAGCCGGACCGAGCGCAGTCCCATGCCGGCGCCGACCACCTCGAACGCGCGATCCGGGATCAGGCCGATCCCCATATTGGCCTGCACCATCCGGCACACCGCGTCGAAGCCGGGTACGTTGATGCGCAGCCGCATCGGCTTGCCGGCTTCGGTCGCGGCATATTGCGCCCGCAGATAGATCGAGCTCGCGGTGTGCAGGCCGATATGATCGAAATCGAGCGTGTCGATGAAGGAGAGCGCGTCGCGTCCCGCGAGTGGATGCTCGGGCCGCATCACCAGCACCAGGTGGTCGTAGCGATAATGGAAAGCCTCCAGGCTGCGCGTCTCGGCCGCGCCGGAGCAGATGCCGATTTCGGCCGCGCCCTCCTCGATCCCCGAAATCACCTGCCCGCTCGGACGCTCCTGCAGGTCGACGCGCAGCAATTCATGGGTGGCGAAGAAGGCGGACAGATCCTCGGGCAGGAATTCAACGATGGCGGAGAGATTGGCGAGCATGCGGACATGACCGCGCACACCTTGCGAATATTCCGAGAGCTCGACCGCGATCTTCTCGACATTGAGCAACGTGACGCGGGCGTGGTGCAGCAGCGCTTCGCCTGCGGGCGTCAGCGCCATGCCCTTGGAGAGCCGCTTGAACAGCGTCACACCAAAGGACTGCTCGAAATCGTTCATCCGCTTGGAGACGGCGGAAGCCGCGATGCCTTCGCGGTTCGCAGCGCGCGTGAGGTTTTGCTCCTCGCAGATGGCGATGAAGAGCCGCAGCGTGGTGAGATCGATCCGGCGCGACAGTGCGGTTTCGGCTGCTGTCACCGTGCGCGGTTGGTCTTGATCGAAGTTCTCAGACGACACGTTCAGTTTATTGCGTAGGGTGGGCAAAGCGAAGCGTGCCCACCATCACGAGTGAAAATGTTGAAGGTGGGCACGGCGCAAGCGCGCCCTTGCCCACCCTACGAATCTGCGTCACCCCGCCGCCTTCGACGGCACGGCGTCGCGCTGGCGCTTCATGACGATCTTGTTGAGCGCGCCGAGATAGGCTTTCGCTGAAGCCACCAGCGTGTCCGGATCCGCCGCGCGCGCGGTCATGGAGCGGCCCTCATGGGCCAGCCGCACCGACACTTCGGCCTGCGCGTCGGTGCCTTCGGTCACCGCATGCACCTGGTAGAGCTCGAGCTTGGCCTCATGCGGCACCAGCGCCTTGATGCAGTTGAAGACGGCATCGACCGGGCCGTTGCCTTCGGCCTCCTCGATCCTGATCTGGCCGTCAACGTCGAGCTTCATGGTGGCGCGCTGCGGACCATGGGTGCCGGCGATCACGGTCAGCGAGGTCAGCTTGATGCGGTCGTGGGCGGCCGCCATCTCTTCGTCGATCAGCGCCTCGATGTCCTCGTCGTAGATGTCCTTCTTGCGGTCGGCGAGCGCCTTCATCCGCGTAAAGGCATCTTCCAGCTGGTTCGGACCGAGCTTGTAGCCCATCTCCTCCAGCTTGTGCACGAAGGCATGGCGGCCGGAATGCTTGCCGAGTACCAGCGACGACTGCTTCAACCCGACCATCTCCGGCTTCATGATCTCGTAGGTGGAGGCATCCTTCAGCACGCCGTCCTGGTGGATGCCGCTCTCATGCGCGAACGCGTTGCGGCCGACGATCGCCTTGTTGTACTGGACCGGAAACGAGGTCGCCGCCGACACCAGCTTCGAGGCGCGCGTCAGCATGGCGGTGTCGATCTTGTTCCACCATGGAAACACGTCGTTGCGCACATTGATCGCCATCACGATCTCTTCCAGCGCGGCATTGCCGGCCCGCTCGCCGATGCCGTTGACGGTGCACTCAACCTGGCGGGCGCCGCCGGCGATACCGGCCAGCGAATTCGCTACCCCCATGCCGAGGTCGTTATGGCAATGGACCGAGAATACCGCCTTGTCGGAATTCGGCACCCGCTCGATCAGCGTGCGCATGAAGCGCTCATATTCCTCCGGCGTGGTGTAGCCGACGGTGTCGGGAATATTGACGGTGGTGGCGCCGGCCTTGATCACCGCCTCGACGATCCGGCAGAGATAGTCCATCTCGCTGCGGGTGGCGTCCTCGGCCGACCATTCGACGTCGTCGATCTGGTTGCGCGCGCGGGTGACGTTGGCGATCGAGAGCTCCATCACCTGCTCAGGCGTCATGTTGAGCTTGACCCGCATGTGCAGCGGCGAGGTCGCAATCACGGTGTGGACGCGGCCGCGCCTGGCGAACTTCACGGCTTCCGCACAACGATCGATGTCCTTGGGGTTGGCGCGGGAGAGACCTGCGATCACGGAGTTCTTGGCGCGGCGGGCGATCTCGCTCACCGCCTGGAAGTCGCCTTCCGAGGTGATGGGGAAACCGGCCTCGATGACGTCGACGCCCATGTCGTCGAGCATCTCGGCGACCTCGAGCTTTTCCTCGAAGGTCATGGTGGCGCCGGGACATTGCTCGCCGTCGCGCAGCGTGGTGTCGAAAATGATGACGCGGTCCTTTTCGGACTTGTTGGCGGTGGTCATTGCAAAGCTTCCTTTTGGGTCGATGCGCTGTTCACATGAGCGCTGAAGGGTTTTGGTGTTCTCGCGCAACCCCTGAGTGCCCAGGCGCAAACCGCCCAGACGGCCCTCAGGGGCCGATAAGAAGCAGAAGCCCGCCAAGAAGGAGGGTGGGCGCCGTCGCAGCCGGAATCGCAGGGGCGGCTAAAGCCGCTCCACCCCGAACTCCCAACTTTTCGCTGCGAATCAGCATTGCCAGACCCTGAGGTATCTTGGCGCGCGATCGGACGCAAAACCGGTGTCCACTTTTGCTGATCGCGCGCGAGGCGCTGGAATCTTCGGCCAAAACCGTTGACGGTTCGTTGCAGGCCGACGCGCCGTGGCGACTTTCTAGACGAGAAAGCCGAGGGCCCGCAATGCCAAAAGATAGTCAGCCGGACTGACCTATCCCGGGGTAATGTCCGCCGGCCGATACCGCCGTGTCGCAGAAACCTGTCAAAACGTGCGCCTGCACCCTCGGAGAGAAAAAGATCGTGACCAACCGACGCCAGCTCCTGCTTTCGGCCACTGCCTTCGCCGCCTCGTCCCTGTTCGACTCCCCACTGTTCGCGCAAGGCGCGAGCACCGTCACCTTCAACTATCGCGGCGTCACCGTCGATACCACCGCAGCCCAAAGCGCGCCCAACCTGAAGGCGGTCGAAGCCTCGCTGAAACATCAGATCGACATCGCGATCGACTGTGGCGCGGCGCCAAAGATCATCGCGTTCTTCAAGAGCCAGCAGGTCTTCATCAAGCCCGGCCAGGGCGATGGCGGCGGGCGGTTTTCCTCCAAGGTGAAGGGCGTCTCGGTCGATATCGCCGTCGACGCGCCGGAAAAGCCGGTCGTGCTGCATGAGATGCTGCACGCCTATCATTGGTGGGTATTGCCCGACGGCTTCCAGAATGCCGATGTCGAGCGCTTCTACGAGCGCGCCCGGGATGGCCAGTTCTATCCGCCGGATGCCTACGTGCTGAAGAACGTGCAGGAGTTCTTCGCGGTCACCGCTTCCTCTATCTCTGGGGCAATGTCGACCGCCCGCCGCACGACCGCAAGACGCTGCAGGATCATCAGCCGGTCTATTACAAGTGGCTGGGCGATCAGTTCGGGGTGGAGAAGAGTGCGTGATTGGGGTGTGAGGCCGAACCTCATCCCTTCCGTCGTCCCGGCGAACGCCGGGACCCATACCGCCGAATCTTTCCGTGAAACTCGACTGGTCGACACTCTGCTCAACAACGTGAGCCTGTGGTTATGGATCCCGGGTCGCGCTCGCGCTGCTCGCTTGCCCGGGACGACAGCGATCATCGACATTGCTCATGCGCTTTCATTCCCGCGGCATGATCTGCCCGAGTTTTGCAAAGTGCGGATCCCTCCGAAAACAGAGGGCGCAGGGAAAGCCGGTGCGACGGTCGCACCCGCAGCCTCGTGTGCAGTGTAGAAAGCACACGAGTTAGTCACCACAGGTACGCCGAACAGCCGGCCTTCCCTGCGCAATGGTTTTAACAGCCTATGTTCGCGCTCTCCCCGGTGTCCGGGCTTGTTAGCCACCGTCGCTCGTGAAAATCGTCCACGAACTTGACCCCAGCGTCGGGGGATCAGGACCACGCGTCTTGGCCGTCCGCATCAGCGCGCTTCGTCGTTTGCGCGTCAAAGCGTCCACCGCATCCCGCTCCCAACGTCCGTGACGATCGCGAAGCGCCCCTCTTGTGAGCGCGGGATGCGCCAAGACAATCACATATTTCTGAAAAACGGAAGTGGAATATTTTTACGTCGAGGCTGGACTGCCCAAATCAACTTGAATCCGCTCGACAAAATCGCGGTTTTGGCGCAGGCGTTTTGCTGGCAAAGCAAGGCCCGCGCAGACGACGCAAGAGGCAAAACCGCACGAAATCGCGCAACTGATTTGCCCGTCGGGCAAGCATCGAAAGGAAGCCAGCCATGGAAATCAGCCGAGCCGGATCGCACCCATCCCGGAAACCGCCGGAAGAGTATTTCACGGGACAGGTCCGTCTCGATCCGCTGTTCCAGTCAGCCGCGCCCGGGCGCGTCGGCGGCGCCAGCGTCACATTCGAGCCCGGCGCGCGCACCGCCTGGCACACCCATCCGCTCGGCCAGACCCTGGTCGTCACCGCAGGGCTCGGCTGGGCGCAGCGCGAGGGCGGGCCGGTCGAGGAAATCCGGCCGGGCGACGTGGTGTGGTTTGCGCCGGGCGAGAAGCACTGGCATGGCGCGACACCGACGACGGCAATGACCCACATTGCGATCCAGGAAGCGCTGGATGGCAAGGCGGTCGACTGGCTGGAAAAGGTCAGCGACGCGCAATACCGGAAATGAGCATGGCTACCGGGACGTCAGCGCCTTACGTCCGCGTCGCCGAGATCGAGGTCGATCCCGCCAAGCTCGAGGCCTATCAGGCCGCGCTGAAGGAGGAGATCGAAGCGGCCGTCCGGCTGGAGCCGGGCGTGCTGGCGCTGCAGGCGGTGTGCGGCAAAGATCATCCGGCGCATGTCACCGTGTTCGAGATCTACGCCGATGAGGCCGCCTACCAGGCGCATCTCGCGACACTGCATTTTGCGAAATACAAGGCCGCGACACAGGACATGGTGCGGTCACTGAAACTTCGCGAGGTCATGCCGATCGCGCTGGGCGCGAAGGTGATGTGAGGAAACCCCTCACAAACAAAGGCTGAGCAGCTTGATGTGGCAATCGCCGGATTTGCGCTTGGTGGAAGAGACGACTTCGCGTTTCATCAGCGGCCCCTGCTTCTCGGCATCGGCGATGATCCTTCCGCCCCTCCCCTTCGGAGCCTTCGGCTCGTAGTCGCCGGCAATTTCCATCGCCCAATAGGTGCGCTTGCCGCTGGCGTCCTTGGCGCTGGCGATGCCGATCCGCGTGGCCTTGGACAGGAGCAAGTTCTTGCGATGCTCGCTCGAATTGATCCACTGGTCGAGCGTCTTCTCGAAATTGTCGTAGCCATAGGCGATGTTCTCCGCGGCGCGGCCGGCGCGGGACGGCGCGATCCGCGAGGAGAATGAGCCGAGCGCCTCGTGGCTGAGACTTTCCTTTGCCGCCATCGCGCGCGCCTGCTCCATGGCGATCCGGTCCAGCGTCGCGTCCCTGACGACGCTCACCTCGCCATGCTTGAGGCGATAGCCCGAGATCAGCTCGGCGGGCGACTCCGCGGCGGCCGCTTGCGCGTACAACATCAGCGGAAAAGCGACGACCAGCGCCCGGATGGCACGGCGTGTCATTTCCTGCGAAAATCGGGTCATCCGGGAAACCAGAGAGTGTGCCTCGTCTGCCATTGAGCGCCGGCTGTCCAGGCGGCGACTGGCACGCCCTTTGATTGGAAGTACCCCAGACATTTCGCGTGATTGCAACATTTTCGGGGCAAAAACGTTGATTGGCGGCTTTGCCGCGGGGCTTGGGTGGTTTCCTTGGCTGTTTTCCTTGGGGGTTTTCAATGTCCGATTTCGTGATCGAGGAAGGCCTGCCCTATCCGCTGGGCGCGCACTGGAGCGGCAAAGGCACCAACTTTGCCGTGTTTTCGGCCAACGCCACCAGGGTGGAAGTCTGCCTGTTCGACGGCGAACATGAAACGCACCGCTTCGAACTGCCGGAATATACCGATCAGGTGTTTCACGGCTATATCTCCGGCATCACGCCCGGCACCTTCTATGGCTACCGCGTCTATGGCCCCTATCAGCCCGACGCCGGCCATCGCTTCAACCCCAACAAGCTGCTGCTCGACCCCTATGCGCGCGCCCATGCCGGCGCCCTGACATGGAATCCGGCCGTGTTCGGCTACAGGATGGAGAGCGGCGACGACCTCACTTTCGATGAGCGCGACAGCGCGCCCTTCATGCCGAAATGCGTGGTGGTCGACCCCGATTTCGACTGGCAGGCCGAGGCCGCAAGGCACGATGTGCATTGGGACGAGACCATCGTCTACGAGACCCATGTCAAGGGTTTCACCAGGAAGCATCCCGACGTGGCCGAGCACCTTCGCGGCACCTATGCCGGCTTCGCCTCGCCAAAACTGATCGAGCATCTCACGTCACTCGGCGTCACCTCGGTGGAGCTGCTTCCGGTCCACACCTTCATCAACGACGACAATCTGATCGAGAAGCACCTGACCAACTATTGGGGCTATAACACCATCGGCTTCTTCGCGCCGGACCCGCGCTATGCCGCCGACGTGCCGAACAGCCTGCGCGAGTTCAAGGAGATGGTGTCGAAGCTGCACGGCGCCGGCCTCGAGGTGATCCTCGACGTGGTCTACAACCACACCGCCGAGGGCAATGAGCGCGGGCCGACGCTGTGTTTCAAGGGCATCGACAATGCGAGCTATTACCGCCTGCTGCCCGACAAGAAGCGCTACTACATCAACGACACCGGCACCGGGAACACCGTCAACCTCTCGCATCCGCGCGTGATCCAGATGGTGATGGACAGCCTGCGCTACTGGGCCGAACATATGCATATCGACGGCTTCCGCTTCGATCTCGGCACCATCCTGGCGCGCGAGGTCTACGGCTTCGACGAGCAGAGCGGTTTTCTGAAAGCGATGGACCAGGATCCCCTGCTCTCCACCATCAAGCTGATCGCCGAGCCCTGGGACACCGGCCCCGGCGGCTACCAGGTCGGCGGCTTTCCGCCGGGCTGGGCGGAATGGAACGACAAGTTCCGCGACACCGTGCGCGACTTCTGGCGGGCTGAGGCGCCGCCATCGAAGCTGGCGCCACGGCTGCTCGGCTCCAGCGACGTCTTCAACCGCGATGGGCGGCGAAGCTGGGCCAGCGTCAACTTCATCACCGCCCATGACGGTTTCACGCTGAACGACTGGGCGAGCTACAACGACAAGCACAACGAGGCCAACGGCGAAGGCAACAAGGACGGCAACTCCAACAACCGTTCCTGGAATTGCGGCGTCGAAGGCCCGACGGACAAGAAGGACGTGCTCGATCTGCGCGAGCGACAGAAGCGCAACATGCTGGCGACGCTGCTGCTGTCGCAGGGCACGCCGATGCTGCTCGGCGGCGACGAATTCGGCCGCACCCAGCAGGGCAACAACAACGCCTATTGCCAGGACAACGACATCTCCTGGTTCGACTGGAACATGGGCGAGGCTGCGCAAAAGCTGCTCGCCTTCACCAGGCTCGTGATCCAGTTGCGGCGCGATTATCCGATCCTGCGCCGCAGCCGGTTTTTGACCGGCGAGCATGACAAGCAGCTCGACATCCGCGACGTGGTCTGGATCGGCACGGGCGGCACCGAGATGACGACCGCCGACTGGAACACGGGCTGGATCAAATGTTTTGGCGCCCTGCTCGACGGCCGCTGCCGCAAGACCGCGATCCGACGCTATGGCGAGGACGACAGCGTGCTGATCATCATGAACAGCTTTGAAGGCGCGGTCGATTTCAAGCTGCCGCACACCAGCGCAGGGCCGAAATGGTCGCTGCTGCTCGACACCAACAATCCGGACGGCTCGTCCGGCGCGCCGTTCGCGTTCGACAGCCTCTACAAGGTGCCCGGACGGTCGTTCCTGCTGTTCGTTGCCGGCGAGATCATTTGATCGCGCGCGCGGGCTTTGCAAGAGGCGCCGCAACGCTTTTCGCCCCGCCGCGAGGAACCGAATTTCCCTCTCTCCGTTTTCACAGAAAGGAGAGAGGGACATGCGCAAGGTCATTGCAGCACTGGATGCGGAGCAGCGTGCGGCGCTGCTCCATCTCACCGACTTCGGCATCGCGATAAGCGCGGCGGGCCTGATCGTCAGCCTGCTGAAGCTCGCGGGCGATCTCTTTTGAAGTCGGATCAGTTCTGGTTGAATCGGCAGCCTATCGGCCGTTTCGCGTTACCTCTCCCGCTTGCGGGTGGGAAAACTCCCTCCATACAGGCAGTACGACTCGCGGCGACCTAACTTAGGCATCGTACGGGAAATGAGTGCCGGAAATGAGTGGGCCCCGGTGCACGGTGGCATCAACGGGGCCCTATGTGTTGCCCTGCTTTGAGGGACTTCTGGTACTTAACCAGTCAAATGTCAGTACTGCAAAGCGCTTGGCCTTCGCGCTTCAGTCCTGCTGTCAGGTTCAGATTTTCGGCGGCGCAATCTGCGGTGAGCAGCTGCTTTCACCTCAGCTCGCGCCGTGACCCTGCGGTAGAGCAAGGTCGCTGGCTTTTGCCCGGTGGCGTCATGCTCCTCTCCTGGAGTGGCTCGACGGACATTTTCCGCATCAGCAGGTGTCCGCATCCGCTGCCTGCCAATCGACGACATCATCGGCCGGCAATTCCTGCGAGGCTAGGGAGCCGCGTGCTCCATGATCTCGGTCAGGTACAGCACCACGAAATGGTGCGGCAGATGCGCGCCACTGTCAAGGTTCCCGTGCGAGTTCCATACCCCGCGCCTGATCGTCAGGCGTTGGGCAGGTGCGCCAGATATTCATAGAGCGCGCGCAGATCGTCGTTGCTCATGCGGCCGACCACCTGCCACGGCATCTGCTTGCCGATTTCGTGTCCGTTGGGATCGACGCCGGTGCGCATGGCCGTGAGGAACTCTTCGAACTTCCATTCCTTGACGAAATGCAGGTCGGGTCCCAGCGGCGGCAACTGGCCGGGCACGCCGCCGGTCAAATCCTTGCCGTGGCATTCGCGGCAATCCTGCCAGGAGATGATGTACTCGCCATACTTCGCAGTGGGCGATTTGGCCGGCGCGGTGATGACCGCCGTCGACACCGGCTTTCCCATCGGCAGCATGCCTGCACCGAGCATCAGGAGTCCGAGCGCGCTGATGCGGTCGGGCGGATTCGGCGTCGGCTGCCCTGATGGGGGCAGGCTGCGGAGATAGGCGATCACCGAGCGCGTATCTTCGTCGCTCAGCCGGCTGGCATTGGTGATGGTCATGACGATCAGCCAGTGGCCGTCGCGATCGACGCCGTTGCGGATGGCGCTGAAGATGTCGCCATCGGTCCAGGAACCGAGATGCGTGAGATTGGACGACACGAACGAGCCGACATTGACGGGGAAATGCTCGCCGATGTCGACGCCGCCGGTGAGCGTGCCGGTCTTGGTGTGGCAGGCGCTGCAAAAGCTGTCGGTGATCTCCTGGCCGCGCCGGATCTGCTCCGGCGAGCCCTCGACCTTCATGACCGCAGTCGGCGCGCTGCGGGAGTGAGCCTTGAGCAGGCCCACGATCAGCATCACGCTGACGATGGCGGTGATAGTTGACAATAACGCCGCCAGCCCCGCGCCGCCCCATTTCAGCAAGCGGCTTTCGGCGCGCCAGGCCCGAAGGCCCGACCAGGACAAAATCGAGGTGATGAGAAGCGAGGTCGCGGGGTAGAGCAATGCGAACATGAGTCCTATCCAGAATCTGTTTTGCCGTGACCGGCAAATGCGGTTGTGAAATGCAAAGCCGGATTCGATGGGCTGCGATGGCCATCGCTGAATCAGCAATGCGGGGGACAGATAACCGGCCGCGTCATGCAGAATGATTTCGCCGCAAGGGCAATTCGGCTACCGCTGTAACAAATTGGCCGCGCCCGACCGTGCGCGGGAGCCGCGCCGAATTACGACGAATTAAGGCGCCCGACAGGAGATGTTAATTCTCCCGACAGCGTGCGGTAATGAGCCACGCGTTAGCTCTCCATGAGGCCATTACGGCTCAACATCTTTCGGAGAGGACACTCATGACTGCAACGAATCAAAACCCGCATCGCCGGATTCTGTCCGCGCGGCGCCTCACGCTGCTCGGCTCCGCCGCCATTGTCGGCGCGGCGCTCGCGTTCGGCGGACCGACCGGACATTTTGCCGGACCAGCCTTCGCGGCAACGACCCAGGCGCAGCAGGGACCGGCCGGCTTCGCCGACCTCATCAGCAAGGTAAAGCCCGCCGTGATCTCGGTGCGCGTCAAGGTCGAGCAGACCGCGGATGCCTCCGACTCCAACGGGCCGCAGATGCAGGGCGAGGAAGGCATGCCGTCCTTCCAGGGCACGCCGTTTGAGAAGTTCTTCCGCCAGTATGGCGAGAACGGCCCGCGCGCGCGCATGCCGCACCATGAGATGGTGACCGGCGTCGGTTCCGGCTTCTTCATCTCCGCCGACGGCTATGCCGTGACCAACAACCACGTCGTCGACCACGCCAAGTCCGTGGAGGTCGCGACCGACGACGGCAAGACCTACACCGCCAAGGTGATCGGCACCGATGCGAAGACCGACCTTGCGCTGATCAAGGTCGACGGCAAGAGCGATTTCACCTTCGTCAATTTCGAGACCGATGCGCCGCGCGTCGGCGACTGGGTGGTCGCGGTCGGCAACCCCTACGGCCTCGGCGGCACCGTGACCGCCGGCATCATCTCGGCTGAGGGACGCGACATCGGCTCCGGCCCCTATGACGACTACATCCAGATCGACGCCCCCATCAACAAGGGCAATTCGGGTGGACCGACCTTCGACACCAGGGGCAACGTGATCGGTGTCAACACCGCGATCTTTTCGCCGACCGGCGGATCGGTCGGCATCGGCTTCGACATCCCGGCTTCGACCGTGAAGATGGTCGTGGCCCAACTCAAGGATAAGGGTTCGGTGACGCGTGCCTGGCTTGGCGTGCAGGTGCAGCCGGTCACATCAGGCATCGCCGAGAGCCTCGGCATGAAGAACGCTTCAGGCGCCCTCGTCGACGAGGCCCAGCCGGATACGCCGGCGGCCAAGGCCGGCGTGCAGGCCGGCGACGTCATCACCGCGGTCAACGGCAACGCGATCAAGGACTCGCGGACGCTGGCGCGCGAGATTTCGGGGATGGCGCCGGGCAGCTCGGCGAAGCTCGACATCCTGCGCAAGGGTGAGCAGAAGACCATCGACGTGACGCTCGCGACCATGCCCAACCAACCCGAGAAGCAGGCCAAGGCCGACGACAACGGCGCCATGCCGGGCACACCGCGTCTCGGTCTGTCGGTAGCACCGGCGAGCGAGGTCGCGGGCGCCGGCAACAAGGGCGTGGTGATCACCGCGGTCGATCCCGAGGGTCCGGCGGCGGAGCACGGCCTCAAGTCCGGCGACGTCATCCTTGACGTCGGCGGCAAGAGCGTCGGCAATGTCTCCGAGCTCCGCAGCGCGCTGTCGGAAGCCAAGTCCGGCGGCAAGAAGAACGTGCTGATGCGGATCAAGACCGCCGACAACACGCACTTCATTACCGTGCCGATCGGCTGATCGACTTAGGCCAAGATACCCCAGCCATGGGGCGGCAGCGCGATCTCCGTGCTGCCGCCCTTTTGCGTGGCCGCGGCACTGCCGGCGAGCTCGTCGGCGGCGCGCGTCCCGACATGGCGGACGCGGCGGTGCACTCCGCTGTTGTCGGCTTCCGTGGAGGCCGCCCATCGCCCACAAAGGCAATTCCATCAGGTTAAAAACCCCCGATACCGATGCATCGGACGCGCGGACCAAAATACCGCCCCTCAATAGCCGAGCAGCGCAAGGCCCACCCAGCTGACAGCAAAAATGGAACAGGCCAGCAGGGCCACGGAAGCCAGGGTCGCAATAGCCTTTACTGAACGCGCCATAACATTGATCTCTCTTCAGCAATGATGAATGCTAACCGGCGAGATGTCCGGGATCATGGCTGAAGAGCTCCTTTGTAAGAAAATTGTGCAAGTGTCGCCGAATCGGCACACAACATCTCATCCGGCCCGCAAAAGTCCGCAATTCTTCCTAGCAATGACGGATCGGTGAGGGGAAATTTGTCGGATGTATAAGCCGAACAAGAGCGCTAGATGGAGCGCTGCAATAGCGGTGCTGGCGCTGCTCGCTGCAGCCTCCGCCTGGATTGGCTATGTTGGTTCGGAGTTGCGCGTTGCAAAGGACTATGAGGATTGTGCGGAAGAGGCCCAAGCCAACTCCTCCTCGAATATCGAACACACCAGATTAATCATGCAGTGCAGCGAACGCTTTGCAGGGCGTCGAAAGGCCGGTGGCGGATACAGCTATTTCGACTTCATGCAGAATCGAAGTTTCGATATCGCCGGCCCTAACCCGACGGAAGGCGAGCGCAAACAGATCGACCGCTCCTACATGAGTTTTCTCGGTGCGCAACGACGAGAAATGCTTCTATCGGATTTGGCGAAAGCTCAAGCCAATGAGGAGCAGGCAGCCTTCGGACGGGGTCGACAGGATGCTGAAGCGCCATTGGCTTTAGCCCCGAAAATCCCTCTTCCGATCAAGCGGCCAGTCGTCGAGCGTCCGAAATCCTGCGAAGATGGATCTTTGTCGTGCGGCTGGGCGAAGCTGTCTGCGGCCGTGAAAAATGCCTTTGCGTCCGCAGGTGCCAACCGATAGTCGGCAAGAATCAGAGCGATCGCCCCTGACGAGCCGAGGTGCGCGGCAGACTGGCTCGCAAATCCAGGCAGGATAAGCGGCGCTTGGGTCAGCACTGCTGCATTTTTCGAATCAGCTTCAAGTGATCAGCTGCCCAAAATTTTATAGGAGTTCATTTTGCTGGTTCGACTTTCATTTGGATTGTTGATCTCGGTGAGCTTGATCCTGACCGCCTACTTCGGGACCGAGGCTTGGCGTCTCTCCAATGATCAGCAAAACGAGAGGCAACTGAGCCAACCTTTCCACTTGGTCGGCTTTCAACAGCCTTGATTCGAGGATTTGGGAACGCCGTTATCGTTGTGGTGATCGCCTCGTTGCTGGATAGATATCTCTATGCGGGGCGCCACGCTGACGCCGCCATCGCTATGCTGCCGCAAATCCGCCATTCATCCGGGCTGTCATAACTGGCTCCACTCAAAGTGGCCACTTGGCGGCTCCAAAATCAGCTTTGCACGACAGGAAGCATTTCAAAGCGTTCGCCCCGGCGCAGCGAGATGTGTCGGCGTTGCAACGGTTCGGAATTTCGTTCGAAATGCGACAAATTCCTGCTCGAAAAGCGGTTCGCGACTCGATAGAAGTTTATGTGGGGCTGTAATGTACAGTCAGGTAAACGACCGGCGGGCGGGGGCATGAGCTGGCGAATACTCTGCGTCGACACCTACAGAAAGGCCGCCCCAAAGGGCGGTCTTTCTATTTCGATCTCGACAATGCGAGCCGCCAATCGGTCGACGGCACAAGCCGTTCGATGGTCATGACCGACTTGATCGCCAAAATCTGGGGCGACGAGGTCATCGTCGTTCATCAAAGGCAAGGGCACACATATAGATTTCCCATCCTGGGTGGTACGATGGTGCACCTCCGTGGTGCGCGGATTGAGGCAAATCCGCGCGCAAGACGAAACGCGGAAGGATATCTGCACGAAGCACACCACGCCGCTTGCGCGGCGTTCGTACATCGCAGGGAATAATGACCGAGGGGCTAATGATGGAAAGCCCGGAGCACGTCAAGGAAACGAAAACCGCTGAAGAACTGGCGGCAATGATCCGCGAGGACTTGAGCCAGATGGACGGCTGCCCCAAACACGGGGTCACGATCACCGTCTACGGTATCCCCTGGAAATCAATGCTCACACTTGGCGTTGCAGCTGGCCCTGTCCGCAACAAGGCCGAGCTGCAGAGGTTCTGCGACATTATCACCGAACGCCTGCAGCGATTATACGATGTTGCGTAGGGCTTGCGCACGTCTCAGCGTGCGTCAAGCAAAAATACCCCAGCCATGGGGCGGCAGCGCGATCTCGGTGCCGCCGCTCTTTTGCGTGGCCGTAGCATTCCCGGCAAGCTTGTCGGCCTTCGCATCGATCATGCGCGTCACGGATGCGTCCGCGATGTTCAGCGCGACCCACAGCCGGTTGTCCTGATCGAACGCCTCGAACAGAAGGTCGGTGTTGCGGATCTCTATCGCGCGGCTTTGCGCGCGATAGAGCCAGGGATGGCGGCGCCGCACGCCGATCAATTCCTGATGCAGGCGATACACCGGCCAGCCGAACGGCGCGAGATCGGCCGGCGTTGCGGGAAAGGCGGGGCGGATCGCATCGTCGCCGCCGGCGCGATTTTCCTTGGTGCCGCGAAAGGCCTGTTCGTCGCCATAATAGATCGACGGCGTGCCGCCGCAGGTCATGAGAATGGCGAGCGCATGCGGAATATGCCGCTCGTCGGCAAGCTGGCTCGCGATGCGCGTGACATCGTGGTTGCCGATGAAAGTCTGCGGCACGAAGGCGTCGAGGAAGGTGTTGTGCCGCTTCAGCGCCCAGGCGAGTTCGAAGAAATTGCCGGCATTGAGCGAGCTCCAGACCGCCTTCCACAATTCATATTGTGTGACCGCGTCGACGCCGGTCTCATGCACGAAGGCGGTGTAATCGCCATGGATCACCTCGCCGACGACATAGGCGTCCGGGTGCTTGGCCCTCACCTCCGGCAAGACCTTGCGCCAGAACTCGCGCGGCACGGCGTAGGCCGCGTCGAGCCGCCAGCCGTCGGCGCCACGGTCGAGCCAGTGGTTCATCACCCGCGTGACGTAGTCGGCGACCTCCGGCTCCGCGTGATTCAACGCGACAAGCTGCCGATGCCCTTCGAAGGTCGCATAATCGGGCTCGCCGCCGGACTCCGGCCAGGTCAGGCGAAACCACGCCCCCTCCTTTGCCTGCGGGCCGCCCGCGATCGCGCGCTGGAAGGCAGGAAACTCCCGACCGACATGGTTGAACACGCCGTCGAGGATGAGCCGCAGGCCCCGGCTTCGCATCGCTTTAACCAAAGCATCGAAGTCGGCCTGATCGCCGAGGCGCCTGTCGATCTCGAGATGATCAATGGTGTCGTAGCCGTGTGTGGATGACGCAAAGATCGGCGCCAGCAGGAGGCCGGAGACGCCGAGGTTAACGGCATAATCGAGCCAGTCGCCGATCCGCCCGAGCCGATGCTGGACGTTGGGACACGCGGACGCCTCGCGCTCCGCGCCGACGAAGCCGAGCGGATAGATGTGCCACCACACGGCGTGTTCGATGAAGTCCGCCAACGACGATCTCCTCGTTTGCGCATGATGTCCGCGCAAACGCTACGCGTTGTCGCGAGGGAAAACCGCAACACACTTTTCCGGATCATGCGTTAGGTCTGTGCCGCCTTAGCACAAAAAGAAAGCCCCGCGCGAAGCGGGGCTTTCCGTTGTTTCGAGAAAGGCTTCGATCAGTACCGCGCGACGACCGGGCCGCCGAAGCGATAGTTGACGCGCACCGTGACGAGATCGGCATCCTGCTTGATGCCGACGTTGCGGGTGTTGAGCCCGGCGACCGGGAACACGCTGGTCATGGCATAGTTGTTGGTGCCCATGAACAGATGATCGTATTCGATCGCGGCCGACCAGTTCGGCGCAAAACCGTATTCGACGCCGGCGCCGACCGTGCCGCCCCAGCGGGTGTCGGAAGCGCGATCGGTCACGAATCCGCCGAAGGTCGCAAGACCCTCATAGCGGTTGTCGGTGACCGCGGCGCCGCCCTTCAAATAGAACAGAGCGTTGTTCCAGGCGTAACCCACCTGGCCGGTGAACAGGCCGAAAGCGTCGATCTTGGTGCGGTTGGTGGCGATGCCGCCGAACAACAGGCTGGCATTGGAGCCCCTGAAGTCAGCCCAGTTGCCCTGCGCTTCGAGGCCGAACACCCAGGGTCCCGCCTGCCAGCGGTAGCCAACCTGGCCACCGACCGTGCCGCCGGAAGAGTCGTGGCAACCTTCCGACGCCGCCGCGATCGCGATGCCGGCAGTCGCCGTGCGCGTCCAGCAATTGTGGCTCGTGCCCCAGCCACCGTTGGCGCCGACATAGAAGCCGCTCCAGTCGTAAATGGCGGCCATCATCGGCGGCGGGGCCTTGTAATAGCGCGGTGCGAGGTCGGCGGCCGAGGCCGCGGCAGTGCTCAACGCGAGGATTGATGCAGCAAGAACCAACTTCTTCATGATGACTACTCCCCAAAATAAATGTCCCGTGGTGGGCGCGAACGTCGCATCGACAACGCACCAATCCGTTAATTCGGTGTGACGCAAAAATCACAGCGACAGGAATTGTGAAGTCGAGTGTCGATGGCGTCGCGAATGGAAGGGAGGCGTTAACCTTAAGACGGCGAGCGCAAAGAGACTCACGAGTCCCGGCTGCCGTCCCGTGCCGGTCTTGGAGAACACCGCCTTGAGCTGGACGCGGATCGTGTTCGGCTGCACCGACAGCAGTTCGGCATCGCCTTGACCGAATGTCCTTCGGCGATCATGGCGGCGACGCGCAACGCGGCTTGCGCAATGACGACGGCCGCGGTCCCGTAAAAGACCGGTGGGCCGCCGGCATAAGCAAATCGCCGACGGCCCCAGCCGACCACTTCCAATTGCCCTGCCTTCAACAGAAGCGATGACCGACCATGCACTTAACCTAGGGTCATGCGGCCACGCTGTCATACCCCATTTGGGTAAAGCAGGCCGGGTTCCATCACATTGACGGCGTTAAGGTTTCTGGGCCCCGACAGACGACTTCGCCCGCCTCTCGGCCCTACCCTTACCCTCGTTTTCCAGCGCCTCGCGCACCTTCGCAAATTCCTGCTGCGAGGCCTTGTCGACGCGGGGGAAGCGCAGGTTCAGCGCATCGAGCGCGGCCACGATGGTCGAGCCGATCACCACCCGCGCGAACCATTTGTGATCGGCCGGCACCACGAACCACGGCGCATGCGGGCTTGCGGTGTGGCGGACGATGTCCTGATACACCGCCTGATAGCGCGACCACCAGCCGCGCTCGGTGATGTCGTTCATGGAGAACTTCCAGTTCTTCGCCGGCTGATCGAGGCGATCGAGGAAGCGTTCACGCTGCTCTTGCTTCGACACGTCAAGAAAGAACTTCAGGATCACGGTGCCTTGCCGCGAGAGATAGCGCTCGAAGGCGGCGATATCCTCGAACCGCTCGCGCCAGATGTTCTTCGTGACCAGCTTTGACGGAATCTTCTCCTTGGCGAGGATTTCCGGATGCACGCGCGTGACCAGGCACTCTTCATAATAGGAGCGATTGAAGATGCCGATGCGGCCGCGTTCCGGCAGCGCGATGGTGCTGCGCCACATGAAGTCGTGGTCGAGCTCCCTGCTCGACGGCTGCTTGAATGAGGTGACCTCGCAGCCCTGCGGGTTGACGCCCTCGAACACGGCCTTGATCGCGGAGTCCTTACCGGCCGCATCCATGCCCTGGAAGATCAGAAGCAGCGACCAGCGATCCTGCGCGTAAAGTTTTTCCTGGAAGTCGTTGAGGCGCTTGCGATTGGCCTCGATGATCTTCTCGCCCTCGCTCTTGTCGAGCCCGCCCCTCTCGTCGGTCTTCCGGGCGGCGAGATGGAATTTGCGCGAGCCGTCGATGCGGAACGGGGCGATGAAGGGATCGAGCTCGGCGCTGAGCGATCGCGAAGGCTTTTTGCTCATGACAAGGCTCCGCTGTTGGCAAACGCGTGCTCGAGAAAGGCCGTGACGAAGCGCGGCATGCTTGCGTTGAGATCGCTGGTCGCGCGCGCAAGATGGATCGCCGATAATTCGGGATTCGTCTGGCGCGCAAGGTTGGCTTCAATGCGCCCTTTAAGGGCTTCGCCCGGCATATCAACCGTCAATATCCTGATGATCGCGACCGAAGCGCCGACCGCGATGCAGTCCCAGTGCTGGCCCGCCTGATAGTCGGCCGGCGTGAGCCCCGTCTCCTCCTCGATTTCGCGCGTGATGCTGCCGGCAATATCAAGCCGGTCGCCCACGATATCGTCGGGATCGGGCGTGCCGGCCGGAAAATAGATGCGGCCGGCATTCACCGTCGCGCCGCCCATCTCGCCGAGCACGAACGCGCCGTCGGCGGAACGAAGCGCGCCCATGCCGAAGCCGTTGAAGACGTCACGGTCTGGAAAGCCCCAGTCCCGCCAGGCGAGGAAGCTCGCGAAATCGGTCCGGAAATAGCTGGACGAGAGTTTTCCGTCGCTGAAGTCCGCATTGCGCGCGAGCAGCACCTGGCCGTTCCAGATGCCCGGCTTCTCGCGCTGGCGCATGGCGAAATGCGCGTCGATATCGGCGCGCCGGGACTCGGCCCACGACCAGGCCCCGGACTCGACCTTCAAATCAAGCGCGGAGACGCGGCGGATGACCGCGTTATCGGGCATTCATCCCCGTCGTCTTCTTGGCCTGCTCGACATATTTGTTGGTGAAGGTCTTGGCGACGTCGATATTGGCTTTCGCGACTTCCGGCGAGCCCTCGCTGAACACCGCGAGCACGGCGTCGGCGCCCTTCGGGTCCATCTTGCCGGTCTCCGAATACATCGGGATGGTGTTCTTCAGCGCGGCGAGATAAAGCGCCTTGTCCTTGCCGACCATCTCGTCGGGCATCTTGGCCATGATGTCTTCGGCCGAATGCGAGTGGATCCAGGACAGCGTGGAGACGATGGCGTTGGTCAGCGCCTGGACTTCTTTCTCATGCGAGTTCACCCAGGCCGCGGTCGAATAGAGCGCGCCGCCGGGATATTCGCCGCCGAACATGGCGAGCGTATCCTTCTGGGTGCGGGTGTCGGCGAGGATCTTCAGGTCGGGATGGCTGCCCTGCAGCACCGTCACCGACGGATCGAGCATCACGGCGGCATCGATCTGGCCCTGCTCCATCGCGGCGACCGCGGTGGCGCCGAGGCCAACGCCGATCACAGCGGCGCTGGTCGGATCGAGCCCGTTCTTCCTCATCAGGAACTTCAGGAAGAAATCGGTTGAAGAACCCGGCGCACTGACGCCAACCTTTTTGCCAGCGAGATCCTTGATCGACTTGATTTCGTTCGTATGCGAGGGCGACACGACCAGCACCAACCCGGGATAGCGGTCATAGACCACGAAGGAAACCAGCTCCTGCTTTTTCGCGGCGAGGTTGACGCAGTGGTCGAAATAGCCGGAGACCACATCGGCGCTGCCGCCGAGCACCGCTTTCAGCGCGTCCGAGCCGCCCTTGAGATCGACCAGCTCGACACTCAGGCCGGCCTTGTCGAACTCGCCGAGTTGCTTGGCCAGCACCGTTGGCAGATAGCACAGGCAGGCGCCGCCGCCGACCGCGACCGTGATCCTGCTCTGGGCCTGCGCCAGCGGCGCGGTGAGCACAAGTGCAAGCAAGCTACCGGCGAGCTTGCCGATCAGGTTTTTCATGGGGTTTCTCCGTTTCCTCGGGCGCCAAGATAATGCAGCGCACACGGCTTGAGAAGGCGACTTTGGTGGCTAGTTTGCGCTGCGGCAAAAGGCTGACCTTGCGTCCTTATTCCGTGGGCGCGCGGCGATCTTTTCGTCGCAGGGCCATGGCGATTGCGAGCTTCGCGGCCTAGGATTGCCGACACAAAAAATAACCTAAGGGGAGGCCTTTTCCATGAATCGCATCGTTACAGCTCTGTCGATCGCCGCCGCGTTCGCCGCCGGCTGCGGCCTCACGCACTACGTGCGGCCGGCGCTCGCCGCCGACACCATCAGCGCGCAGGTCATCCACACCGCGGATCTCGAAGGCGACACGCTGTCCGCGCCCAATGCCTCCGGCATGCGCAACAAGCTGTTCGTCTCGCTGGACGGCATCACCGTTGCGATCCAGGACGGCAACACGCCAAAGCATCTGCACGCCAACGCCAACGAGATGCAGTACATCCTCGACGGCACCGGCACGATCTGGCTGGGCGACAAGGAAGTGCCGGTGAAGCCCGGCGATCTCATCATCATCCCCAAGGGCACGCCGCATGGCGGCACCAAGGTCACCGGCCGCACCCTCAAGGCGATCGCGATCAAGTCGCCGCCGCAGGCGCCGGATGATATCAAGCTGTTGGATTGACGGCGGCCGTAGATCGCAGGGTGGGCAAAGCGACCGCGTCCGCCGTAGCTCAACGAGCGAAGGCGGAAGCGTGCCCACCATTGCAGTCACGATGCCGATAGACGGTGGGCACGGCGCGAGCGCGCCTTTGCCCACCCTACATTCTCCCGTCAGCCGCCGCCGGCCGCCAGACCAAGAGCCGCCGCTCCACCAGCGTCACCGCGACATCGATCAGGATAACAAAGATCGACAGCACGAACATGCCGGCGAACACCGCGGCGACGTCGAACACGCCCTCGGCCTGCTGGATCAGATAGCCGAGGCCCGCGGCCGATCCCAGATACTCGCCGACCACCGCGCCAACCACGGCAAAGCCGACGGAGGTGTGCAGCGAGGAAAACATCCAGGACAGCGCCGACGGCCAATAGACATGCCGCGTCAGCTGCCGCTCGCTCATGCCGAGCATGCGGCCGTTGTTGAGTACGGTGTGGCTGACTTCCTTGACGCCCTGATAGACGTTGAAGAAGACGATGAAGAAGACGAGCGTAACGCCAAGCGCGACCTTGGACCAGATGCCCAAGCCCAGCCACAGCGTGAAGATCGGCGCCAGCACCACGCGCGGCAGCGCGTTGACCATCTTAACGTAAGGGTCGAACACGGCGGCCACCGTCGGCTGGCGCGCGAACCAGAAGCCGACCGCGACGCCGCCAAGCGAGCCGATCGCGAAAGCGAGGATGGATTCCCACAAGGTGATGGCGAGATGCTTCCAGATCACGCCTGAGGAAAACCATTTAAACACCTGGCTGAACACGTCGATCGGGTTGGAGAAGAAGAACGGCGGCAGCAGAATCTTGCCGAACACCGGCACTGTGGCAAAGACCTGCCACAGCGCCAGCGCGACGATGGCGACAAGCAGTTGCAGCGAGAGGAGCCCCATTCGCGACATCTATGGACTCCCCTCCCTGCTCAGACCTTACGGATGCGAGAACGTGCCGATCAGGCCGGCAGCGCCCTTGGCGTGGCCGTCGAGCGCCTTGATCACTTCATCGCGGGTCATGCCCTCCTTCAATTCCTTCGGATCGAGATCGGTCGCGATCAGCGTGAAGATGTAATGATGTGGCGCGCCGGGCGGCGTGCACGGCCCGAGATAGATCGACTGCTTGGCCGTGCCCACCCCGCCGATGAATTTCTCGTCTGGCTTCGACATCTCGCCTTCCGCGAAGGAGGAAACCGAAGCCGGAATGCCATAGGCGACGAAATGGCTGACGCCGCCTGGCGGCCGCCCTTCGGGATCAAGCATCAGGAGCGCGAAGCTCTTGGTACCCTCCGGCGGGTTGGAAATGGTGAGCTCCGGCGAGACATTCTCGCCGACGCAGTTCGGGTTGGACTTGTTGTTGCCGGCGAATTTCTGCGGCAGCCGCTCGCCGTCCTTGAAGCCGCTCGAGGTCAGCGTGAAGGGACCGGCGGCAAGCGCCGCATGCGAGCCAAAGCAGGCGGCAACTCCCGCCGCCAAAATCCATCTGCATTTCAACATGACATCTCCCATTCTTGTTGTTCGACTTCCGCCCCCGACGGCAACGGGAGCTAGGCCGCTCCCGATTGCGCGTATCCCTTCAACACCTCTTCCTTCAAAACACTCCATATCTCCTGGTGAAGTGAGTGAAATTCGTGCTTGAGCCGGACCTCGAATATGTCGCGCGGGCGCGGCAGGGCGACCGCCCAGTCGCCGATGATCCGGGCGCTGGGGCCGGCCGACATGATGACGACGCGGTCGGCAAGCGCGATCGCCTCTTCCAGATCGTGGGTGACGAACAACACCGCCTTGCGGTCGGCGTTCCAGAGGTCGAGCAGCAGGTTGCCCATAATCTGGCGGGTCTGGGCATCGAGCGGCCCGAACGGCTCGTCCATCAGCAGGATTTTGGGATCGCGGATCAAGACCTGCGCCAGCCCGACGCGCTTGCGCTGGCCGCCCGACAGCATGTGCGGATAGCGGGCGGCGAAGGCGCCGAGGCCGACCGAGGTCAGCCATTTCTGCGCACGCGCCAGCGCCTCGCCACGCGGCGTGCCCGCGATTTCGAGCCCGATCGCGACATTGTCGATCGCGGTCTTCCAGGGAAACAGCGCATCGGCCTGGAACAGATAGCCGGCGTCGCGGTTCAGCCCCGCCAGCGGCTGGCCGAAGATTTTCGCCGTGCCCGCGGCCGGCTTCAGCAGACCCGCAGCGACATTGAGCAGGGTCGATTTCCCGCAGCCGGTTGGACCGACAATGGCGACGAACTCGCCCTCGGCCACCGTGAGCCGCGCCTTCTCGACCGCGGTGTAGACGCGCCCTTCGCCGAGCCCAAAGGCCACCGTCGCATCCTCCAGCGCGACCGCATTCGGTACAGCCCTGTCCAAGCGTCCCCTCCCCGATTTGGATGATGGCTTAGCCGCTTGCGCGGACAAGTTCAACGCAACCGTGCAGCGTGATTGCCTTCGGATTTGAGCGGCGGAGGCTTTGGCTTGCCCTCTTTTGCAGGGCGCGTTAGTTTGGCGCTACTCGAACGAGAAAGGAGGGCCGCGCGATGACGAATATTTTCCGGCATTATCGCCAGCGTGGCCCCGTGCACGCCCTGCAAATGCGTTTGCAGGGCTGACCAGAGGCCTTTCACAGAACCTGTTCCTGGTCTGCCCTTCGTGGCTATGCGGCGTTGCGCGCTCTGGCGCTCGGGCCTGCATCCTGATTCACCGCCGCGATTTGACACCGACATACGACGATGGCTGCGTGCCCGCCGATGTCGTGATCAGCGGCAAGACCTGAGAACGATCATGACACTTATCACTATCCGCAACCTCGGCGTAACGCTGAATGCGCCGCTGTTTTCCCGATTGAACCTCGTTATCAATGCCGGCGACCGGATCGGACTGGTCGCGGCCAATGGTCGTGGCAAATCCACCCTGCTGCGCTGCATCGCAGGCACCATGGAAGCGAGCGAGGGCGAGATCACCCGATCGCGGGGGCTGACGATAGGCCATGTCGAGCAGAACGTGCCGGATGCTCTGCTGGAGCGGCCGTTCTACACGACCGTGCTTGAGGCGCTCTCCGCCGACCGACGGCGCAGCGAAACCTGGCGGGTCGACGTGGCGCTGGAATCGCTTGAGGTCCCCGGGGCACTGCGGCAGAAGCCGCTGAAGCAGCTGAGCGGAGGATGGCAACGACTTGCCATGCTCGCCCGCGAGCTGGTGACCGAGCCCGATGTGCTATTGCTCGACGAGCCTACCAACCACCTCGATCTCGCCCGGATCGACCAACTTGAGAATTGGCTGAACGCGTTGCCACGCGACCTGCCCATCGTCCTGTCCAGCCACGACCGCGCCTTTCTCGACGCGACCACAAATCGGACGCTATTCCTGCGGCCGGAACAATCGCAGATGTTTTCATTGCCCTATACACCGGCGCGCGCTGCGCTGCGCGAGGCTGACGCATCGGACGAGCGGCGCTATCAACGTGACCTCAAGGCCGCCCAGCAACTCCGGCAGCAGGCGACAAAGCTCAACAACATCGGCATCAACTCCGGAAGCGACCTGTTGTTGTCGAAAACCAGGCAGTTGAAACAGCGCGCGGAGAAGCTGGAAGACGCGGCAAAGCCTGCGCATCTCGAACGATCCGCAGGGTTAGTCAGGCTTGCCAATCGCGGAACGCATGCCAAGGTTCTGGTCGTGCTGGATGATGCCATGGTCGAGACGCCAGACGGCAAACTGCTGTTCAGGACCGGCAAGCAGTTCATCGCCAAGGGCGACCGGATCGTGCTGCTGGGGCCAAATGGGGCGGGCAAAACCCGCCTGGTGACAATGCTGCGCGGGGCAATCGAAAATCCGGACGCCTCGCCGGCCGCCGTCAAGGCGACGCAATCGCTGGTGCTCGGCTATTGCGATCAGGCGCTGGTCGGTCTTGCTGACACTGAGACGCCGATGCGCTCGGTCGTCCGTCGCTTCGACGTCGGCGACCAGCGTGCACGCGCGCTGCTGGCAGGGGCAGGCCTCTCGATCGAGATGCAGGGCCGCCTGATCGGCAGGCTTTCCGGCGGACAGAAGGCACGTCTCGGCATGCTGTTGCTGCGGCTGGCCCAGCCAAACTTCTATCTCCTCGATGAGCCGACCAACCATCTGGATATCGAAGGGCAGGAAGCCCTGGAGGAGGAATTGATGGAGCATCAGGCAAGCTGCCTGCTGGTTTCACATGACCGCAACTTCGTGCGAACAGTGGGCAACCGATTCTGGCTGATTGACGGGAAGAAACTGGTGGAACTGGAGGGGCCGGAGGGGTTCTTTGCTTCGGTTCGCGGATAGCGCCGCGGCATAAAAGATCCGGCGCCCGGCTCGCGGCCGCCAATTTATCGGCTATCACTGTACCGTTGGGAAACCCAGATCTTGGGATACCGAGGTCTTGGGAAAAAGGGTTGAGACCGCATCGCATGACCGCTACCCCGCTGATCGTCTATGCCGATGTCGGCAAGATTTTTGCCGGCCGCGGCGCGGAACGCGTGGTGGCGGTGCATGATGTTTCGCTTGAAGTCGCCGAAGGCGAGTTCCTTGCCATTGTCGGCGGCTCCGGCTCGGGCAAGACCACGCTGCTCCGGCTCGCCAACCGGCTGATCGAGGCGGATCGCGGCCGCATTACGGTGGAGGGGGAAGATGTGCGCGCGCTCGACCCGGTGCTGCTGCGCCGCCGCATCGGCTACGTCTTCCAGAGCGGCGCACTGTTTCCCCATATCAGCGTCGCCGGCAATATCGGCGTCACGCCGAAACTGCTGGGCTGGCCGGCCGAGGAGATTTCGGCGCGGGTCGATGAGCTGCTCGAGCTGGTGCGGCTCGGCAAGTCCCATCGCGACCGGCTGCCGCATGAGCTTTCCGGCGGCCAGCGCCAGCGCGTCGGCGTGGCGCGCGCGCTCGCCGCGAAACCGCGCATCGTGCTGATGGACGAGCCGTTCGGCGCGCTCGATCCGCTGACCCGCGACGGCCTCCGCGACGATTATCGCGCGCTGCACGACAAGCTCGCGCTGACCACGGTCATGATCACCCACGACATGGCCGAGGCGCTCCTGCTCGCCGACCGCATCGCAGTGATGCATGCAGGCAAGCTGCTGGCGCTGGGCACGCCGGCAGAGCTGTCGAAAAGCGACGACGCCTATGTGGCCGAGCTGCTGCGCACGCCGCGGCGCGAGGCGGAACGACTCAATGCGCTGCTGCCGCGGGACGGCGCCGCATGAGCCTGTTCTCCGATGCGCGCTGGGGCGAGGCGCTGACGCATCTAAACGACTATCTCGGCAATCATGTCCGGGTCAGCGTCACCGCGCTGGCGCTGGGACTCGTGATCTCGTTCCCGCTGGCGATCGCCGCGCGCAACCGGCCGCTGTTCCGCAACCTGCTGCTCACCCTTGCCAGCATTGTGCAGACCGTTCCCGGGCTGGCGCTGCTCGCGCTGTTCTATCCACTGCTGCTGGCGTTGACGTCGATGACGATGGCCTGGTTCGGATTCGGCTTTTCCGCCTTCGGCTTCCTGCCGGCCGTGCTGGCGCTCGCGCTTTATTCCATGCTGCCGGTGCTGCGCAATACCATTACCGGCCTGAACGGCGTTGACCCCGCGCTGCTCGAAGCCGCGCAAGGCGTCGGCATGACGCCGAGCCAATCGCTGTTCACGGTCGAGCTGCCGCTGGCGCTGCCGGTGATCATGGCGGGTATCCGCACCTCCGCGGTCTGGGTGATCGGCACGGCGACGCTGTCGACGCCGATCGGCCAGACCAGCCTCGGCAATTACATTTTTGCCGGGCTGCAGACCCAGAATTGGGTGTTCGTGCTGTTCGGCTGCCTCGCCGCCGCCGTGCTGGCGCTCGCGGTCGACCAGTTGCTGGCGCTGATCGAGAACGGCCTGCGCAACCGCAGCCGCGTACGCGCCGCGCTCGGCGCCCTTGGGATCGCTGCGCTGATTCTGGCGACGCTGGTGCCGACGCTGGCGCGCCCGCCATCGAGCTACATTGTCGGAGCCAAGACCTTTGCCGAGCAATATGTGCTCTCCGCGCTGATCGCCGAGCGGCTGCGCGCGGCGGGATTTTCGGCAAGTTCAAGAGAAGGCCTCGGCTCCAGCGTGATCTTCGACGCGCTCGCCGCCAACGATGTCGACGTCTACATCGACTATTCCGGCACGCTCTGGCTCAATCAGTTTCACCGCACCGACATGCTGCCGCGCGAGCAATTGCTCGACGAACTCAAGGCGATACTGGCGAAGCAGAACATCACCCTGTTCGGCGAGCTCGGCTTCGAGAATGCCTATGCGCTGGTGATGCCGAAACAGCGCGCCGACGCGCTCGGCATTCATTCCATCGCCGATCTCGCGTCGCACGCTGGAACCATGTCGATCGCGGGCGATTACGAATTCTTCTCGCGCCCGGAATGGGCCGCGCTGAAGGGCGCCTACGGCCTGTCCTTCCGCACCCAGCGCACCATGCAGCCGGACTTCATGTATGCGGCGGTGGCATCAGGCGAAGTCGACGTGATCGCGGGCTACACCAGCGACGGGCTGATCGCAAAGTACGATCTCACCGTGCTGGATGATCCCAAACACGCGATCCCGCCTTATGATGCGATCGTGCTGCTGGCGCCCAAACGCGCGCACGATCAGGCCTTGCAGGCGGCGCTGAAGCCGCTGCTCGGCAAGGTCGACATATCTGACATGCGCGCAGCCAATTTACGCGCCAGCGGTAATGACGCAGCTTCATCGCCGGACGCGGTTGCGCGCTGGCTTTGGGACCGCATTGAAAAGCACTAGAAGAGGCTCATGAAATCGATCGCCGGCAAATTCCTTTCCGTCTCGCTCGCCGCGTTGTCGCTGCTCGTCGCCTCGGCGGCGCAAGCGAAATATCCGGACCGATCGGTGCGCATCGTGCTGCCGTTTGCCGCCGGCGGGGTCGCCGACATCACCGCGCGCATCGTCGCCGAAAAACTCGGCGACAAGCTCGGCCAGCGTTTCTATGTCGAGAACCAGCCCGGCGCCGGCGGCATCGCCGCGGCGCGAACCGTGATCTCCTCAGCCCCGGACGGCAACACGCTGGCGCTGCTCTCGAATGGCACCGCGGTCAGCGCCTCCCTGTTCAAGAAGCTGCCGTTCGATCCGCTCAGGGATCTCGTAGCCGTTTCGAGCCTCGGCTATTTCGACTTCATCTTCGCGACCGGCGCCAACGCGCCGTTCAAGACGCTGCCGGATTTCATCGCGGCCGCCAAGGCCAAGCCCGGCACGCTCAATGTCGGCACCATCAATGTCGGCAGCACGCAAAACCTCTCGGCCGAACTGTTCAGGACCGCGGCCGGCATCGACTTCGCCATCATTCCCTATCGCGGCACGCCTGAGATTCAGGTGGCGCTGCTGCAGGGCGATGTTGCGCTGATGATCGACTCCTATTCCTCGATGAAGGGCAACCTCGCCGACGGCAAGCTGCGCGCGCTCGCCTCCTCCGGCGGACATCGCTCGGAAGCGACGCCGGAGATCGCGACCGTCACCGAGAGCGGCGTTAGCGGCTACGATGTCGTGTCCTGGAACGCGCTGTTCGCGCCAGCCGGCACGCCGCCCGATATCATCAAGACGCTGAACGACACCTTGCGCGAGATATTGGCCGATGGCGACGTCAGGAAGCGGCTGCTCGAGCTCGGCATCGAAGCGAAGGCGAGCACGCCCGAGGAGATTGCAGATCGCCTGAGGTCGGATATCGACAAATGGGCCAAGGTGATCGAGAAAGCCGGCATAGAAAAGCAATAACGCCGGAGATGCGCGTGCAAAAGCAGGCGAGTTGGTGGTGCGGGATCGTGGGGTGGGCAGAGGCGCATTTGCGCCGTGCCACCATCCAGTGTCGCCGTGAAAACGGTGGGCACGCTTCCGCCCTCGCTCGTTGAGCTACGGCGGACGCAGTCGCTTTGCCCACCTGCATTTCTTCGTCGCTAACCCGTCGGCTTGTCGACCGCTCCGCCGCTCTCGGCCCAATCCTTGAACGCACCGACATTGTAGACGTGGTCGTAGCCCATGTCCTTGAGCACTTTTGCCGCGAGCGCGGACCGGCCGCCGGAAGCGCAGTAAAGAATGACGTTCTTGTCCCGGGAAAAGTTCTTGTCGTGATACGGCGATTCAGGATCGGCACGGAATTCCAGCATACCGCGGGAAACATGCACGGCGCCGGCAACCTTGCCGCTCTTCTCGACCTCGGGCGCATCGCGCACGTCCACGACCAGCGTGTTGCCCTTGCCGATCAACTCTTGGGCCTGGGCCGGCGTGATCTTTGGCACCGCAGCGTTGGCTGCTTCGAGCATCTGCTTGACGCTTAATGTCATCCGGATCCTCCGTGGTTGAAATGCAGGAACGTAGGGTGGGCAAAGCGAAGCGTGCCTACCATTCACGACGGGACGTTGGGAGAGATGGTGGACACGGCGCATACGCGCCTTTGCCCACCCTACATGTCTAACCCTCCCTACAGATCTTCATCACGCGAACGCGGTCGCGAGGAAGGCGGCGACAATGCCGCCGATCAGAAGATACTTCACGATGTAGTAGACGCGCTTGTTCCAGGCCTTCATGCGCTTGCCGACGAGGCGCACGTGATAGACGTAACCGAAGATGCGATTGATCCAGCCGACGCGCTCGCCGTCTTCGTTCTGAGTCGCGCTCTCGTTGATGATGTGTGTCGAGACCCAGCGATTGACCGCGGTCATCGCGCCGGTCTTGAGCGGGCGCTCGACGTCGCAGAACAGGATGATACGGTCGTCGCTGGTGGTGTTTTCGGCGTAGTGCAGATAGGTCTCGTCGAACAAGAGATCCTCGCCGTCGCGCCAGGAATAGGCATTGCCGTCGATGAAGATGCGGCATTCGCCCGGCGACTTCGGCGTGACCAGACCGAGGTGATAGCGCAGCGAGCCGGCATAGGGATCGCGGTGCTGCACCAGCTTGCCGCCCGGCGGCAGGTTCGCGAACATCGCGCCCTTGACGTTGGGGATCGAGTTCAACAGCTCGACCGTCTTCGGGCAGTTGGCGAGTGCCGACGGTAGCGGCGCGCCGTACCATTTCAGATAAAAGCGCTTCCACCCGGTGCGGAAGAAGGAATTGAAACCCCAGTCGTTGTATTTGTCGGCGGCCTTGATGGCGCCTTGCGCGAACAGATGCTGCGCCTCCTCGCGGATGGTCTGCCAGTTGTCGCGCAGCACCGTGAGTTCGGGCACCATGCCGACCTGCAAGATCGGGCGGTTCGGCACCGCCGAGAACATGTACATCAGGACATTGTAGGGCGCCATGATGGTGGAATGGTCGGAGACCTGGCGCCAGAAGCCGAGCCGCACCTTGCCGCGGAAATGCACGGCAAGCGCCGAAGCGATAAAGGCCCATACCACGAGGAACTGAGGCGCAAAGAGACGCATCACCATGGCGGAGAATCCGAAAAAAAAATGGCTTGCCGTATTTTAGCAGGTTTGCGACGCGGCGCTCAAGATGGGCTGTGCAGGCCGGAACCCTCATAGCGCCGGTTATGGCCGGCTGTAATCCCTCATCCAGAGGAGCGGCGCAGCCGCGTCTCGAAGGATGAGGCCACGATTGGGGCCTCATGGTTCTCCCGGCGATGCGAAGCATCGTCCGGAGACGCGCTTCGCACTCCTCACCATGAGGATCACAGCCCGTGAATCAGGCCGGCATCGAGCAAAAGCCGGTTGAAGCGCCGCGCCTCCGCGCCGCCTTTGCAGGCGTAGAACATCCCGCCACAGCGCAACATAATTTGCTTCTGCTCGGCAAATGACGGATCGAGCGGAATGCCGGCCGCCTCCTGGATCACCAGCGGCAGATAGGGCGCGTCGATCGTGTCCATGATGGCCGGCGATTTGACCGGCTCGAAATTGACGGCGTCGATGGCGTAATACGTCGCGAAATAGCGCGGGTCGTAGCTCTCGAGCTTCTTGCCGATGCCGGCTTCGTCGAGCTTGGGATCGAGCAGATGCGGCGAGAACTCCGGCTGGTGATCGCCATAGCGCACGATCAGGAACGGCTCGCCGGCGAACTTCTTTTTCAAGGAGGCGATGAAGGCGGAATAATCTGCTGCGCTCATCGCCTGCCGGCGCAGATATTCGTCGATCACCGGCTCATTGCCCGGCGCGCGCCAGCCCGGCGTCAGCTCGGGGCGGAATTTGGTCTGCCAGGGGAAATGATTGGCGGCGAGATAGACGAACATGAAGAGCGGTTTGCCCGGCGCCTGCTCCGACATCAGCTTGAGCGCGGAGTCATAGAAGAAGCCGTCGGGCTCGACATCCCTGGCGCCGAGATCATGCGCGTCGTAGAAATGCTCGATGCCGGTCGTGGTCTGGAAGTCGCGCGCGCCCATGAAGGCGCCGAAGGCGGGATAGAGCGAGAGCGCCTCGTAGCCGCAGCGGCGCAGTGCGAGCGGCAGGCCGCGCTCGACACGGCCCGACGCAAGGCGCGTGACGAAATAGGAGAAGCGGCCGAACGAGCGCGAGGATAATCCCGCGAGCACATTATATTCGGTGTACCAGCTCGGGCCCCCGTTGCCCTCGGCCAGGAAGCTGCGCTCCTTGCCGTCGAAGGATTTGAAATGGCTGCCATAGCCCGCCGGCACCTTCACGCCATTGGCGGCGCGAATATCGAAACTCGATTCATCATGGATCATGATGATGTTGGGACGGCGGCCAGCGGGATGGCAGGAATCGACCAGCGGCACGTTGAGCCGCGACGTCGCCGAGGCGTCGGCTTCGAGCACGCCGTATTGAAAGAGGTCGTAGGCGGCTGTGACGCCGGAGCGCGCGAATTTCGAGAGATAGCCGTCGTCGTAATAGCCGCGCCAGGCTTCATCGGGATAGGCCAGCGAATAGAAGGTGAGCGCGGCGAGGCAGGAGAGCGCGCAGGCGAGCGCCGGCAGACGTCGGATACGAAAGGGATCCAGCCACCACAGCGCATACATCAGGGTAATGGTGACGAGGCCCGCCGCGATCACCGACCAGCGCAGATCAGGAAAGATGGTGAACAGGAACGCCACCGTGTCGCGGTCGATTACCATCAGGTCGACGAAGTTCACGGTCATCTGCGCCACGTCGTGCTTGAAGCGCGACAGCAGCACCAGCACCACGACCAGCGTCAGCGACAGCGCGCCCGAGAGCGCGGGCCGGCGCAGCAGCGCGATCCAGATGAAATTCAGGATGCCCCAGGCGAGTAGGAAGCAGAGACGCGAGCCGAAATCGGTCTCGGTCTGGAACATCAGCGCCAGCGCGGCGGATTGAGGTGCCGCAACAGCAAGGAGACGGAAAATGCCGATCGAGGCGAGGCCGGAGAGAACGGCCGCGTTGGACGGACCTGGATTCGGCGCGGGCGCCATTGAGGACGACGCTCAACTTTGTCCCGGCCCTGCCCTAGGCCTCGATCTGGCGCCGGCCAGGAGGCACACGCCGCAGCCGAGCCTGCAGCGCGTCATAAAAATGTAATGGAACCGTCATGAACAAGCAATGAAGGCGGCACTCAGACCTTCGCTTAATGCTACCGTTCGGCGCGATGGCCAAATGCCGGCAAGCCGAGCCTGACTGCGACCGCAAGGACCTGATGCCAGGCGCCGCTGTCATGCACCTTCACCGAACGGTCCCATCGCCCCAAGCCGCATGGTGAGCAGCTCGACTTCCGTGACGGCGACGTGCGGACCCTGGCGGGTGCCGGCCGGCGTCGTCCAGAACGTGCCGGCTTCGCAACGCCTGCCGCCGGTTTCGACCGTTCCCGACAGCACGAGCACGAATTCGTCGGCCGGGTGGGTGTGGAGAGGGATGACCGTGCCGGCGGCAAGGCGCGCGCGGTGAATGGACCCCTCCGGCACCGGCTGAGCCAGCGGCATGAGTTCGACGCCCGGCAGAAAGTCGATCCTCAGCCATTCGCCGGCGCCCGGATCGGTGAAGGTTTGACGGCTGGTCATTGCGCGCCTCCAATGCGAGTTGGTAACCTGGAGTTCCCATAAAAGGTAACCCAAGGTTACGAAATGAAGCAAGGCTTGCGAAAGGACGGCGCGATCAAATTGGGCGCCATCGAGGAGGGACGCCGCAGGAACATGCGGCAGCTGCTGCTGTGCGCCTCGCGTATCGTCAACCGGCACGTCGTGGAAGGCCTGCATGCGCGCGGCTACGCCGACCTGCGTTCCACCCATACGACGCTGTTGTCCAACATCGACCTGGCCGGCAGCACCGTAACTGTCGCGGCGGATCGGGCGGGGATTACCAAGCAGGCGATGGGCCGGCTTGCGACTGAACTCGAGGCTGCCGGCTACATCCGCGTACAGGGCGACCCGCAAGATGCGCGCGTCCGCGTCCTGCAACTCACCCGAACCGGCAGGAAGCTGATGCTCGACAGCCTTGAGGTGATGGCCGAACTGGAGCAGCGCTACGCCCGTTCGATCGGCCAGGACCGGCTCATGGGCATACTCGGGGGCCTTGCAGCCTTCGTCGAAGGGACGGAGCAGGATTAGGTGCAGGCCTCGCCGCCCGCCGCTATCAGCGCCTGGCGATCCCTTCGATGAATAGATCGATGACCGCCTCAGCCATCCGACCGGCCTCGCCCTTCGCCACGCCCCAGCGCGGAAAATGGCCGTCCACGTTCATCCGCGCAAAACCGTAGACCAGCGCGCGGCCGGCGATCTGCACCTGCTTGGGGTCGGCCGGCTTGAGCTGGCCCTTCTCGAAGGCATCCGTGAGCAGGCGCTCGGTCAGGGCGATCAGCTCGGCATTGTCGCGGGACAGTGCGGCGGCGCCGTCGTGGTCGAAGTGCCGGCCGCTCGAGATGATCTCGAAATGCGCTGGGTTCTTCAAAGCCCAGCGCAAATAGGCGAGCCCAAAACTGCGGAAGCGTTTCAGCGGATCGTCCGCCGGCGCGTCGGCCAGGGCGGCCTCGATCTCGGCCCGAAACCGCCGCTGCGCTTCTTCGGCGACCGCCGTCATCAGCGCGTCGCGGCTCACAAAATGCCGGAACGGCGCGCCCGCCGAGACGCCGGCGCGCCGCGCCGCCTCGCGCACGCTGACCGCTTCCGGCCCACCCTCTTCTGCGAGCTTCAGCGCGGCGTCGATCAGGACGCGGCGGAGATCGCCATGATGATAGGGCTTCGGCTCGGCTGCCTGCCGCCCTGGTTTTGTCGGCATATGAAGTGTCTAGAGCGTGATGACTTTTCTTCGAATCGTCATCCCGCTCTATCTTTTTGTTTGAGCATGATCTCCGCGCAAACGCGTTCCGCGTTTGTCGCGAGGGAAAACCGCTACACACTTTTCCGGATCATGCTCTAGCATCACCCGATCGTGAATGTAAGCATCGATTACACCGTTGACCGCCCGAGCGCACCGCTATGTAATCAATGATTACATAACCACGGAGGAAGGCGATGCGGCAAACCTGGTTCGAAGGCTGGCGGCTGTTCATCCTGCTGACGCTGATCCTGGCTGCGCTCTGCGTTGGGATCGCCGGCCTGCGGCAGTTCGAGGTCGAAGGCGTGCGCATGGTGATCCGCTTCACCGCGCGGACCTCGCTCTTGTTCTTCTGCCTCGCCTTCTCGGCGGCCGCGCTCGCCCGGCTCTGGCCCAACGCCTTCACCCGCTGGCAGCGCCGCAACCGCCGCTATCTCGGTGTGACCTTTGCCGCCTCGCATGCGCTGCACGCCGCCGCGATCGTCGCCTTCGCCAACATGGACCCGCTCGGCTTTGCAGCGGCGACCAGCCTCGCGTCCTACATCTTCGGCGGCATCGGCTATGCCTTCATCATCGCGATGACCGCGACCTCGTTCGACGCGACCGCCGCCGCACTCGGCCCGCGTGCCTGGCGCGCGCTGCATCTTGTCGGCGGCTATTACCTGCTGCTGCAGTTCACGGTGTCGTTTGGCAGGCGCGTCCCCGAGATGCCGCCCTACGCGCTGTTCCTGATCCCGCTCATGGCGGTGTTCGTCCTGCGAATGGTCGCGATGGCGTCGCGCCAAACGCCGCGAACCGTCGAAGCGAGCTAATCTCCGACAAGATGGAATTGGCGTCCCAGCCGGTGATGCACCGTGATGACGGCGCGGTCGACGTCGCTGATCAGGCTGTCGCCGAGCACCACGTTGGGAATTTCCCAGTTGCGGCCGCCGCGCCCACGCGGCAATGGCGCGAGCGCGACGACGCGCGCGGTCTCGCAGCCGGGCTGGCTGCGCAGCGCCTCGTTTGCGATTTCGGTCAGTTCCGACTGGTTCTTGCCCAGGGTGGTCATGGCCCCTCCGGTGCAGCGGGAATGCGGCAAGGACGTGACGTCAAGGGTGTCCGACGTTCTCCAGCTCGCGGGCGCGGGCTTCGGTCATGCTGCGCATGCACTCGGCGGCGTCGATGCGGGCGATGGTGCCCTCGCCCATGTCGTAATACAGGCAGTTTGCGTCACGATACTGAATCCATAGCCGCTGCGCGGTGCGCAACTGATCGTGCTGCTGAGAGCCGGCATCCTTCAGTGCCTTCTGATAGGCAATCGTCATGCGCTTGTCCCATTGCGCGGTCTTCGCGGAGAGGCAATTGACGACCTCGGGCGTGCTGCCGTCGCAGTTCTGGGCGGGATCGCCCTGGTCGCCGGCGCGGGCCAGCGGCGCGACAAAAACCATCGCGGCGACGACAATCAGGTATTTCATGGCCATCATGCCGGCGGCAGCAGGCCGATGCGCTTGGCAATGATCTTGTCGACCATGCGCTTGGGCAGCACGGCCGTCATCAGGTGCCGCATCGGATCGGGTGCAATCTGGTAGCGCACCTTGGGCTTCGGCAGGGTCAGTGCATCATAGACGACTTCGGCAATCTTCTCCGGCGGCAAGCCGATCGAATCGAGGTGCTGCATGTAGGCCGCGACCTTCTGCAGCGCCGGCAGATAGGGCGAGTTCCGGTATTTGGACATGTCGACGTCGGCCTGGCCCTTGGCCCAGATCGGCGTCTTCACCGGGCCGGGCGCCACGATGATCACGTCGATGCCGAACAGCATCAGCTCGCGGCGAAGACTCTCCGACAGCCCCCCGATCGCGTGCTTGGAGGCGGCGTAGGCCGGCGTCAGCGGGTTGCCGTTCTTGCCGGCGACCGAGGAGATCATCACGATCCGGCCCTTCGGTCCCTTCAGCGATGGATCGATGCCGAGCAGCGGCCCGAAGGCCTGCGTCGAGATGATCGGCCCGATCACATTGACGTCCATCTGGCGGCGGAATTCGTCGGCCGACAGCTCCAGCACGGGCCCCGGCACCGCGATGCCGGCATTGTTGACGAGACCGGCGAGCGTCTCGCCGTTCAGCGCGGCGTGCACCTCGCGGGCAGCGGCCAGCACCGCGGCTTCATCGGTAACGTCGAACAACAGCGGCTTGAAATTGGCGCCGAACTCGCCGACCAGGCGCTCCGCGTCGGCCTGTTTGCGCACGCTGCCGAACACGCGAAAACCCTTGGCCAGCAGCAATTTGGCCGTGGCCCAGCCGATGCCGGTCGACGCGCCCGTGATGACGACAGATTTCATGTTTGGTCCCGCCCCTCATAATGCACTGCATATATCATGTAGGTGGGACCACCAGAGCCGTAAAGAGCGCCCTACTCCGCGTGGCCGTCGATGATGGGGCCGAACAGCTCCCATTTCTCGCCTGTGAAGCGCATCATCTGCACCTGCTCGATCGGATAGAAATCGGTCGGCGAGGTCTTGATGTGGATGCCGGGGATGTAGGTGTTGATCTCGAAATCCATGTTGGCGACGATCTTCATCACGTTCTCCCGCGTGAGATTGTCGCCGCAGCGTTTCAATACCTCGACCAAGGCGGTCGAGATGTTGAACGCGGTCAGTGGCCCACTCTCGGACTTGTCGGCTTCGGGATAATATTTCGCCATGAAGGCGCGGAACTTCTGCATGCCGGGATAGCTGTCCCACTGCGGATCGGTGACGTCCATCTGGTAGCCGGCGCTCAGGATGCCCTTCGAGTTTTCCAGGCCTGCCGGCTTGAG